>Ga0209700_100548_pt1 | contig 71669 bp, 42 predicted proteins | sample SiratroredBW_FD_187528 | JGI IMG/M metagenome (GOLD analysis project Ga0209700, IMG submission 187528) | Root nodule microbial communities of legume samples collected from California, USA - Siratro red BW (SPAdes) (version 2) | ecosystem: Host-associated > Plants > Roots > Nodule | place: USA... | reverse complement strand
TATATTATTCTCATCTCTGTTAGCTTTTCTCGTATTACATAAATATTGCAATTTTGTTTTAAATTCTATACAAACATCTTTTTTTTGTTTTTAAAAATTACACGGTCACTTTACATTAGACGTGCATCCTCTTAAATTTTAAAAGCATTATACTTACATTCTCACAAGGCAGATCGCATAAAAAAAATATAAAATGCTAAGTGTAATTTAAGAAAATACAGGAAAGAGTAATAGTATTTAATCTTAATTTTACAAGTTCAGTTTTCCAAGTCTTTAAACTGTATTCTCAATTACCATCAATGTGTCTTTTTCATAACCCTTAGCTTATGAGAGTAGGTTCTGGAATCAGGCCATAAAAATGAAGTGACCCAAACTTCAATCCTTGTGAAAACAATGGTCTAAATACGTTGTTGGATTCTTATGAAACCATCAACTCCAAACCATCACCCCAAAGATGTTGAACCAAGTGCCTTGCTCTTTCACCAAGTCCTATAAGTATCACACCAAAACTTTAACCTTTCCCCTCACACAAAGTTACTTCGATTCCTTCATTGTTTCACAAATTCTTGCTTCGTTCTTTGGAGATGGCCAAAGGAAATTCTCCTCTCGTGAGATCTAGCTTGGCTTCCCTAGATCAAAAATTGGCCTTCGCCAAGCGATGTTCTGATGGTACTTGTAAACCTTTCATGTCTTTTTTTACTACATTTATAAAAATTTCAAGAAAAGAAAAAAGAACCATAAATTAAAAATAACTCAAACAAAAACTAATTTATAGAAGTTCTCTCATACAATTTTTGTATTAATTTTTACATAGATTGGTTTTAAGTTATAAAAAGAATCAATATATAATCGTTAGTGAACAACTTATGTAACAACTTTACTTTATACTTTTGTATGTACTTACTATGGTCACTGGGCAAACCCGTTGGTTTCTCCTTTACACACAGATGACATTGCACTGACCTTTGTCAGACATCCTTAGCATTGGTGAGAGGGGACCAAACTCGTGGTCCCATATTTCTCAAAATTCTACTGTAAAATAAATTCTCCCATGTCCATACTTTTTCTCTTTATTCATTGATTTATACTTTGGATGTTTCTGATAATTATTGAGCAGATCAGGAGTCTGAAAATTGTGATCATAATGAAAAATTTTACTAATTTCCCAATATGTGATAATTTTACTAATGACTAGTGGATTTGGACTTAACCTTTTCTCATTTGTCTGTAAACAGAGGGTGTGTTGGCCGGAGCAAAGGCAGCAGTTGTTGCCTGTGTTGCCTCTGCCATTCCAACCGTAAGTATTCCTCTAATATTTCTTTCCTTTTTACTCATAATTTAAGTTTTAAATATATTATAAATTTAAATATTTTAAATTATATTTTATCAAAATAATTGTGGAGTATTTAAAATATGGTTGGTGTGCAGCTAGCTAGTGTGAGGATGCTGCCTTGGGCAAGAGCCAATCTCAATCACACAGCTCAAGCTCTCATAATCTCCACAGGTTTCAAATGCCTTAACTTGTTTCAGTTTTTATGGACACATGCTTTTCTCTGCATTTAGGAATAACAAAGCATTTTCACCAAAAACTAAAAGACTGAAAACTAATTTTAACTGAAAATTATTTTCACAATTCGTAATTTTTTATTGTAGCAACAGCAGCTGCATATTTCATAGTAGCTGACAAGACAGTTTTAGCAGCTGCAAGGAGGAACTCCTTCAAGCCACCCTCCCATTCTGAAGCCTGAATTAGAGTGTGAACCCATCACGTTGCAGTTATTTATCCAAATAAACATATTTAAGTGTTCATATTTTTCTTTTCTTAGCAAGACTTTGTGTACCACACTTTCATAATATTATTCCTTTTCGTTCATTTATCGTTAAGTTTTTGATATTTTTTTTTGGATAAATGACCAATAAAATGTGCACCACTTTAATTAATATTTAATTTAGTCTTTGAATATGTAAAAAGCTCCACAATTAAGTTCAGTAGTTAAATTTTATAAGACTATTTAATCATTAAAATATCATTTTTTTTAAATTAATGACTACTTTAATATTATAGACTGGAGAAATTGCTGTATGATTTTTTTTGTCTCATATTGTAGCAATGGTCAGAATTGTAAATATAATGTTTTCATTTCCACATGTTTTTTTCTTCATACGGTAGATTTAGTTTCGAACCATATCTTGTACATTAGATATATTAATTAGTATTAAATAATAACAATGTATCTTGGTTTTTTAATAAAAAATAATTGATTTTTCAAAGAATTTTATCATATTTTTTAAATAAATAAAAATTTAACTTTGGCTCAGTAACGACTTTTAAAAAAATTCAGTTTGAATAACTTTTGAGAAGTTTCTCAAATTAGAACTAGATGTAACTTATATAAAAATAATATAAACTGTTGTCTTGCTACTATTTATTAGATAATATATTTTTATGAAAAAATGTTTCAAATTCTTTTCAATCTTCTTTTTACAGTTAATTTGTATCTTTAGTTAATTTTAAATTTATGATTGTAGCTTTAATACCAATTATTAAGTAAAAATAATTAGAATCTAAGTATAAGTTATAGTTTTTTCCGTAATAATAAATAATTGATCCAATATATATTATAATTTTCTCACTTCTTATTCTCATAAAATTTCATACTACTCCTAGAAAAACACAATTCTATGTTTTACATATATAGAATGTCACAGATATTAATACACCTAAAAGTAAACAAATTATCAATTTGATATAACTTAGCAAATAAAACACACTTCCACCATGCATGTCAATTTGTTTTTTTATATAAACTAGTAATAGTTTAAACAAGTCAATTGAAAAAAAAAATTATACAGATCTTTTTATTTAGGTTAGCAATGTACAAAGATTTTAAATTTAAACACATTAAACATAACTTTAAATTTTAAAAAGTATTAAATAAATAACTAAAATTAAGTTTACCGACAAAGATTTTATAGGTATTTTAAAGATAGCACCTGATCTTTATACATTTTTTTAACAATTATACAGTTATTTTCCTAGCATAAAACCAACACTATGCTTATGCGATGGTCCACGTATAGTATTTTGGGAGAGACACCTATTAAGTAGTTTCAACTTTTCCACATTCTCTATATTGTCTTTATTGATCAATAATAAATCAGTAATGTTTTTCTCCATTCATTTGACAAATAACTTTTACAATTATAAAAACTAAATAACTAAATATTTCATATATTTTCACTTTTGGCAATCACTAATGTTTTTATATTGTTTTCAAATATCATTCTGTGAAAAAAAAAAAAAAGTATTTGGTAAAACGTATTTTAACCTTTTGGCAGTGGCTGACGTTATTAGCTCCCATTTAAAGAAATTGGAATATTGAAGATGCAAAAGCAACGGCTAATGTGTAGATCAAATTAGCTTCATAGCATCTTGATTCTCAAAAGTAATAATAAAATTGAAAGTAATGCCCTCTGGAAATAATGAAACAAATTTATGAGATAATTATGTACATAATCATTGAATCTATCGAGATAATTATATTTAACTTTTTTATCATATTTAATTTTAATCCCGCTACAACTAGTTTGGTGTTATCAATTTATTTAAACAATGAATGATTAACAAAATAAATATGTTATAGTTAATTATCCCGTCCAACTTATCAATCGTTAAGGTTGGTATTTCACAATAAAAACTAAAAGTAATAAAAGTTCAATAACTTTAAACAATAAAACTTTATATCAAATAATGAAAAAAAAAATACTGAAATAAAAATATAAGTCAAACTAAATTTAAAAAAGTTAAATTAACATTTTAGTAGAAATACATATTTCTCTGTAAATAAGATAAGCTGGTAATAAATATTGAAATATTTCATTTTAATATTATAAGAAAAAAAACACAAATTATAGTAGTACAACAATTTAATTCGATTAGTTTTGTTTGAAAATGAATGCTTAATATATATGATTAATTTAATTTAATAATTTTTCATCTTTACTTAGTATATAAAAGTTTAATGTTAATATATAATTGAAGAAAGTATTTTATATTTTATTTATTTTTTATAAATTTAGAACTTCTTAATAGCTTTTTTAAAATTAGTTATATATTAACGTTAATTTTTTAAAATAAAATTATATAATAATTATTAAAGACTGTGTATTTAATTAGTTCGTATGTAAATAAGTTAATTGAGCTCAAATAAAAGTAAAATTTAATTTTTTATATTAAAATTATAATTTTTTTAATACTTGTTAAATTCGATTACTTATTCAAAAATTTATATGATGGTAGTGATATTTTATTATATATTGAAAAAGAGTATATATATAAGAGTGAGATTTTTTTTCATGAAAAAAGATATAGTATTGTGGTTTTGTTGAAAAATATAAAATGAAGTAGCAAGTTATTTAATTATTGTGGGAGAAATATTCATGCTGTCTGTTGAACATTGGTGATTAGGATTCTTCCTTATCGAACCTAGCTAGGCAAAGGTCAACATGAACAACCAATTCATATTTGATGGCACTATGGATTTGACTATTCTTCCATGCCACCCACTCATGGACCACCACACATCCTCATACATGCATACAATGCTCTTTCTTCCTTTCCTTCACCTGATCTCATACTTTCATTTCTCAATCTTAATCTCCAAATTTACTCAAACTACTTTATAATATTTTGAATGAAGATATAAAAGACTCACAAGAATAATGTCTTGTACAAGGAAACAAAATAATATATATACCAACAAATAACTTCGTAAGACTCGCTCCTAGTTTTATCAAATATAACAAATTTAAGAAAAATATATGAGAAAAGAGTTATTAAAACTTCAACAACCTTTTTTAAAGAAAAATAGAAAAAGTTAAAATATATTCATGTTGTCAACTCAATTAGAAATGACAAAAAAAACATCGATCCATTTTAATTTGGTTTGTTGTTGGGCGGTCAAACATTGGTTTGGATGGACTCATTCTGTATAGTAAAACATGTTAAAAATATGCACTTGCTTTACTAAAGAACCGGTTGGCTATTCGTAATTTTTTTTACTTTTTTTAAATCTTCACCTTAAAAACTAGTTTTATAAAATTTAATTAAACCTAAAGCTCAATTCTTGATATCATATAAAGATATGAAATAGTAACATTTGATAAAGATAACTTCAATTTTGTTTCTTTATCTAAGTTTGTAATATTCTACTTAAGACTGCAAAATCATATTATCATATCATTTCCTTTAAACATAGAAACTTAATTGTAATATATATATATATATATATATATACGTGAATTCATACAAAAATATAGATAGAAAGATACAAATTTGATATATTTTGTTACCATTTTTGAAAAATAGAGGTTTTGGCATTTTTTATATTTAGTATGAAAATGGATTATGAGGTTGATCTGTCCATTCAGAACGGCGTCTGGTCGCCGCGATCCTTATTCTAAAACATATTAATACTTTGGTAATACAATAAAGAAAGAGAGAAATATTAGTGAAGATGTGGCAGTGCGTGAGGAACCATAACGAGAATCATATATCCTGAGGCCTATAAATTGAGTTCATGTTACCCTCAATTAGGATTGATGTTAGTTGTTGGATATATGAATCTAGGAATGGCATTTCTATTATTGGCATAAAGTATTTCAAGCAATGTTCATAATGGATGTGCATGAAATACGAATCAATTCTCCATGATGTTTCTCACACTCTGCCATGCATAAGCCTACCCAGTGAAGGTTTATTTGTAAGGTGCATATTAGTTAAAACCAATCAATGTTTTCTTAGTTTTGCATCAAATGGAGAAAACATGCATATATTTAATTTTTGAAGTATCTTTCATTAATAAAATTATGGCAAAATTACAAATTTTATTTATGATAATTAATCTAGATACCACATCAACTAAATATAAAATATGTAAATTTCATATTACAAATCAATTTTTCTAAAATTGAGTTAAATTTAAAGTTTAAAATTTTTATTTATTAAAATAATATTAAAATCTATTATAACTAAATTTCATAAAATTATCATTTTATAGGTTATTGGACTATCATTAATTTATAATATATAAATAGAGATAAATAAATAGATTTTAATTATAATGTTAGATTAATTTGTAAAATATCTAACGATATTATTTTAATATTATTTAGATGAGCAATTGGATTCGGTAGCAGTGTCACATATAACAGCTTCCCCTCATAAAGCCTCACCTCCATGGATATGTTCTGCAATAATGCATTGGAATCATGTAAAGAAGGGTATTGTAAGGAAAAAATATACAAAGGAAAGTGTGGACATATGCATTGTAGTTTCTTCCAGTTTCAACTGCTGTTAGTGTAGTAATTCATTTTGAATATTTTAACACAAAATTTTAACTATTATAACATTTTTATCTGACTCCATTAATGTTATTTCTCATAAAAGATGTTTAGGATATATTAAAATTTGACCTACAGTCTGAAGCCTGCTTCCCTCCTCTCTATCGTGCAAATTTAATCCACAAGAAACATAGAAATAGAGAGCAATATTATATATATATACCTGCTCAATATAATATATTATTAGTGAATTTAATATTTGTCTCACTAAATAAAAGAGGAATCATGTTATTTTCTAGGATCTACATTAATAGAGACTACATGTATATAACTAAAAAAGTTACTTTGATCGCGAAAGAAAACTGATATTGAATGGTCCATATATGAAGGGTTGATCAGTTCAATTGGTTTTAAGTGAATTTGAAGAGTGAAGTTACGTGTATATGTAATTAAATTGATTTCAACATTCATTTTCTTATCTATATTCTGCTATTTTTCTTATTTATTTATCTTTACTTATTTTTTATTTCTCTTCAACTAAATATATTTTAAATTTTACCGACATAATTTAGATATTCTCGCTCCATTGTTTAAGTGGGAAATTACATTATTTTAGTAATTTTTCATCTATTTTTATTTATTTATTTTATTCCATCAAGCTTATTCCTTTCATCATTTACCAAGCAGAATAATTCTCTTATCCTACTGAGTTATAAGTATGTCAGAACTTTTATTAGTGTCATTGAGTACTTTGTTGTAATACTAATTGCAATCTAATTCCATTGAAATTATCTATATATTATAAATTTCTCTTGAACTTGTATTCTAATAAAATTACATAATTGGTTTAACTTCTTTCTTATTGTAATCACTTATTTTTTATATTTTTTTAAGAGAATAAATAATCTAAAGTTGCAGCAAACATACAATTAATACGTTTATATTGGATAATTTCAACACAAACTGCACTAAGCTTACTTATTTCCACCCTTTCAATACAAAGGGCCTATAATATAGCTTATCTAATTCCCATTAGAATTTTTATAATTTATAAATAATTTAAATATATTATATTTGTATTCTATTTAACCATTTATCCAAAGTCGGTTTGAAAATTAAATTTATGTTCTGACTTTGACAGTGATTTATGGAGATGTTACTTAAAGTCGGTCTGAGAAACTAACCCAAATTCAAACCTTGACAAAACTTAAAAACAATACAGTTCTAAGTGTTAATCCAAATAATTAACAAAAATCACGTGTTAATGGAAACAATAATTATGGATCTTAAAAGACCAGGATCAAATCCAACATTATCCTTATAAATAAAAGAAATATCCCACACAATTATGACTATATCCCTATATCCATTTATGTCTATCTTTTCTGACTTGAACATTTCTACTTAATCTAAATTTAATGAGAAGAATCCCAACTTATAAAGTTAATCTCATGTCTATTTATTCACCTCAACCTACTTGTTCATTTCAATCTATTATTTTTAACAGAAAGAGAATTCTTTCTATATGAATTCTTTATAAAATTAGCATCTAAGAATTTTCTATTTAAAATGTTAAACTTTTACAAGGATAGTTCTTTGATATCTAGATTAGTAGAGAACTGATAAATCATGTCCCTACCCAAAGTATCTTATCATAGGCTATTATATATATAGCCCTTCATCCAAGCACTGGACTCACCATCTGTATCACAAGCTGCTATTAAACTACCTCTCTAAGAACAACAAACATCTGTCTGCCTCATACTTCTATAATCGTTTTACTCTCCCACAAGGTAAACTTCTTCTACCTGCATTTATAATTCATACCACAAATAGTTTATCAATATATACATGCATATCATACGCAAATTTGTTCTATTCATAAATTAGACTTGCACGTTTCAATCTAAGGTTTTAAATTGTAGACCCCATTACATATACAGCCACAACATCAGCTATGATCCTATATCTTAAGACCACAGCTCCCTATCCAAACAATACTTTCACAGATTTCTTTGCATGTTTTTCAACAAAACATTGGAGAAAAACTAATAATAAATTGTCAAATACACCCTCTGGAACAAATGTTCCATTATTAGTAAAATTTATTAAAAATCGTGATATATGGTTTCACTTCTTATTTAGTAATTTGAGTTACAATAGCTAATATAACATAACTATGTATGAAAAGGAATATGTTGTTCAGTATTTCTTGTTAGCACACCACATGCACATGAAGTTGTGGTATGTCTCTTTTCTGACTTCAATAAGAAATTATCAAAACTAACAATACATAAATAGATTAAACAGGAACCATGAGCTGGTCTGGAGGAGATTGGATGTGTGGTGCTTGCCAGCACATAAATTTCAAGAAGAGGGATTCATGCCAAAGTTGTGCATACCCCAAATTTGGAGGCCCTGACCCTACAGTTTACAGATACAACTGGACTGAAGCCTTGGCAGGGGACTGGTATTGCACTTCTATGAACTGTGGAGCTCACAACTATGCCAGCAGATCAAGCTGCTACATATGTGGTGCACTGAAAGATGGTTATTCTTGTAGATTTGGGGAAAACATGGATGCCTGTGGAGGATATGCTTCAGATTGCAACTATCCCCCTGGTTGGAAAACTGGTGACTGGATTTGCACTAGGTTAGTTATAGCTCAACAAACAACATGCATTTTTGTTCCAACTATATAAAAACTGAGCAGTTTAGCAATGTGAATGTTCGCTTATTTGAGATTTTACCTTGACTAGAAATAAGGTATTCTTACCTTACTATTTATATTTATAAATAGATACAAATCTTCCGTTCAAATCAGTTTTATAACATTTCATGTATAAATTTAAACTTCAATTCTTAAAACTCTTTTTATTTACTTTTCACTAAAAATACATTTCATGTATTGAATGCTCCTTTCTTCCATTCAGAGATATAGAGTTATTCTTTGCCTTGCATATATGATATGACACATACATACAATGACCACTTTAGTAGATAAACACTGAAAAAAGGACAGTATGGACCATGAGCCCATAACAATAGTTGAGGAAGAATAATACAAATGGTGGTCATTGGTCAAAATAAAATAACTCATTTTCTTATATATTACACAAATGAAACATGAAAGAATTGATTTTTTTTTTCTTTGAGCTTTATTTTCTTTAATCCTATGTATCAGAATTGGCTGTGGAGTGCATAACTATGCCAGCAGAACAGAATGTTTCAAGTGCAAAACACCCAGAAATTTTGGTGAGAACAAGTTTAACCCTTATGAAGTTTTCTCTGTAATTGTTTGAAACTTTTCACATGTTCGTAACAATAGCACTCTACATTCGTACTTAGTTCCATGACAGGTTTATTACTTCTATTTCAGGTGATGCAGACTGAGAGAGCAAATTTCAACACCGGTTAACTTCGCATCTTTCTTCTGAAAACTTGTTTTCCCTAATGAAGGTCTAGAGTAATCATTGACAAAGGTCCTTTGATAGAGTGAAGGCCAAGCTTTTGAAAGGGTTTCCTTTCGTTGTTGTTTACTGCTAGATGTTTTGACAAGAAAATTATAAAATCCATATATATTTTCCTTGAATATCTTGTTTTGGTTTTATTTCTAACCATGATGAGATAACTAAGCTTTAAAATCTGTCAACAAACTGGGACCTTCCATTATCCCTTGTTTGCTTACCCTACTGCGCATGAATATTTGCGTGTATATTGTCACAAAGGCAATGTGAGAGATTGAGGAAAGTTGAGGAGGAATGTGTGCTGGTAGGGAACAGTTTGTGAGAAAGTGCTTCAGGTTGTCTAAAGAAGATTTAAACATTCAAAATGAACATTTTAGCAGCTTAAAATTATTTTACAATTAAATATGTATGAATTAATTGTTACTAGTTAATTTGATAGCTTATTGTAGTGGATACACACTTTTTGATAACATGTTGAATGGATAATCCGTGTAGTGAAGAATTTGTGTTCAATTTCAAACATATGTTAAAACTCGCTAATAATAATCACAATATGGCAAATAATATTAAGAACTTCAGGTAGAAAAAAATTATACCAAATTAGTTTAATTTAAATAATAGGTTCAAACTATATATATATATATATATTATTCTATATAAGTTCTCTTTGGAATTCTTCATTAATTCCTGATATTTAAAGAAATGTCACTCAATTAGTAAGGGTTAAATAAAATTTACTTTAAAACATATTAGGAAAACTTTTCCCCAGATATCTATTAAAAATTATAAAAGTTATATGAAAGTTTTTCATAAACTTTTTGTAAGGAGATAGTCAACATATAATACTCGAGTAATAGAAATAATTCAAAATTTATATTAATCAACTTAAACTGTCTTAATCTCAATTTTTTCAAGCTAAATAATAATAAGTTTCATTATTTAAGATATACAAATTACAAATATCATCAATATTATTTTTAACTTACAAACGAGCCTATAAAGTTGTTTCTAATTTTCTAATTATACAATATTTTTACAAGAAAAACACATAAAACTTTTTTAGGATGTTAATTATACTTTTCTAAGTTTAGCACTGAATACATAATGCATCTCCAAACAAAGTACACAAAGTCTCTCTAGTCTATATTATACAAGATTCGCACTCTTTGTAATGAATATGAAATATATGTTTATATTGCTCTTAAAGAATAACTTCACTTATAAGTGAAGAGTTTACAATTAGATTACTCTATCTAACTTGTTTATCTAACTTGTCTAAAAAAAGAAACTATTGTTCTTGCAGTTAAGACTTCTAGCACTTTATCACTGATTGTTGTAATGTTGATGACATCACTGAAGACTTATTTTATTCTTCTCTTTTGTTAGTGTTATTACAAGTTGGTGTTTTCTTGAAATAGGTGTCCAAGAATATTGTTAAAGGGGTGCTCATTTAGATTTATTACTTGTTAAAACTTTTCTTAAATAATCGTGACCTTCTTTTACCATCCTCTTACTTATTGTACTTAAGGTGACTAGAACACACTCCTTTATCTTTGTAAATGACTTTATGCTATTAACAAAACAATAATAGCTTTCACATATTTTTAGTTGGTACTTGTGTCAATATCTTCATAAAATAATCACTATGAGTCAATTATAATAACTTAGATTATATAACATTCTAAGGTTGTCTATTCCATTTTGCTTGAGTTGTCTCACAATTGATGATAACATAGGAGGCGTCTATTGATCAATGTTACATCAAGGTCATATGATTAAGGTTCTCATGAGAGAGTCTTTATTCTTCATAGTTTGTTGTCTAAAGCAACATTGAGCTAGAGAAATTCTTAAGCATATTCTCTTCATTTTTTTCTTGATTAAATAAGTGTTTACTTAAAAATACAATAAGTATATTTCATCTAACAAACACTTTGAACATCTCATAGTATATTTCAAACTTTAATAATGTTCATTCTATGGTTGCAAGGTTTACATGCTTCTTCATTCTGTAAAGAAGAGTATGTTGAAAGTTGTTTCATGTAAGTAACTATTCTGAAAAAAAAAAGGTGGATATCAATGGTGGGAAGTCAGTTAGTTGTGTCAAGCATTGCGTTTTGCTCAAAAGATAACGAGAAGCCAAGTGTCTTGACCTATGAAAGTTTATCATGCCCATAGGTTTTGTCAAATAAGCCACATGCATTAAATGCTCAGTCAAGATATAATTGTACTTTAACAACAAACTGTAAAATATCATTTTATTAACATCAGGTCTTGAGAAAAACAAGCTTATATACAGACAAATGCAAGCGTTTTTTGTTTATATGCTTCATCTGATCAAACAGATGCAGATGTGCTTGCTTCATATGATCGAAAAAATGCAAGTGTTTTGTTTATACACTTCGTTAAATAAGCTTTTACTTGGACAAACAAAGCTGATATGTTATCTAAGCATTCATAATACACATAAAAGACTTATAAATACTTATTTTATATGTGCAAGGAATCTTAATCCATTTGTTTCTTTCAAGAGGATCTTGCATTGAAGTTTTCACATCAAAATCTCTTAAAAAATGTGCTTAAATTTGTTCCACGTAAGCAACTTTTATAAAAAAATAAAATTAAAGTCTTGTGAAGTCAATATTAGGTCTTATGCTTTTGCCAAAAGAGAAAGAAGTTACCTTCCTAAGCTTGATAAGTGATGTCGTGTATCAAAGGCGTTGTTTAAAGAAGTCATACACATTTAATGTTATATGGAGAGCATTTAATGTTTCTACGTGCTTGAACATGGTCAAATGCAAGATGAAAGACTTATAAACAACTCTAAAGGGATTTGCAATGACTTATGAAGAAGAAAGGTTGATGAAACTCTTGCAACAAGATTGTGAACAAGCTCTTGTAATCTTAAGCAATCCTTAACCTTCTTTTCTATGATGAAGAATATTCTTTGCGTTTATAACAAACTAGAAAAGTGTGTTAAAACTTGTGTTCATCTTAGGACAATATTATCTTTTAGTGAGAAAACCTTGTGATTGTTTAGATCACAAATCTTTGGTGATCAAATTATTTTAGCTAAAAGTGGTTGGATCCAAACAATACTTTGTGCTTAGCCAAAAATGATTGTGTCCAAAGAATACTTGTAATTTAGCCAAAAGTTTAATGAGTTTGTCAAAACAATACTTGCTTTTATATCTATGAGTGGTAGTGTCTAAATAATACTTGTAGTTTAGCTAGAAGTGATTTGAGTTCAAATAATATTTGCTTTGTATGTTTCGTCTTTAGTTTGCATTAATGAAACCTTGATTGTTGATTAAAAACTAAATGTAATTGAGTTTGTCAAATGAACCAATATCAAATAACCTTGAGTAAATATCTTCAATCTCTTGTCCTATCATATTGCATGTTATTTATCTAAATCTAATCAAAGAAAGAGAACTTTGCAAACATTAGTTTTTAAAATTTTTTTCCCGTGTGTCTGTCATGTTGAAGTTGTATTTGGTGAGCTTTGCCAAACACATATCTTAAGAAAAATAGTTTTGTCTAGCTTAAGCTTCGCTTGTTCAAGTCCATCAAATGTTGTTTTACGAAAAAATTTCAAAATATGAAAATCATAATTCAACCATCTCTTCTTATGCATTTGATATTTTTCACATATATTCATGAGATCAATTAACTCATTAATAAGGTAATTAGGCAACATGAACTTAACTATCTCTGCATGTTACTTTTAAACACATGTGAAGGTTATAATTACCTTGACATGTTATTTTCAATCACATGTGATGATTATAATTTCCTTCACTTGTTGCCATCAAGGTAGTGAACATCCAAGAACTTTAAAAGGCACTTGAATGTTATGTTTTCATTTTATTTCCTTTTGTAAAGACTATCCAAACTCCACTTTATAAATGGAAGTCCTTTTTAAGGTTGCATGTTCTATCCATCTTGTTATCTTTAATCTATTTTGTAATTTCTTTTGCAAATTGTTTTTCTTTATGCCTTGTTTTCTTCATCGTTGTAAGCATTCCAATAATTTTAAGATAACATTGTTAGGGCCAATCACCTCATCCAAATAACATTGTCATGATTTTGTTCTTGAAAGGTGCATTGGAGGATTAAGGGAGGAAAATATATTTAAATTGTCATTACCTTCGACTCTTAAGTGCAGTCGAGGTTATGAGAATGAGAGTTCGTCTTTAAAACTACTTTTATATTTTCACAGACATGCTAATGTTTCAATCTCACGTCCGTTGAGATAACATTTTCAGGATCAATCACCGCATCCGTACTATTATCCACTTTCAAGCTTAGAGTTCCATGATGGTTTTGTCATTAAAAGACATCTTGAAAAGTTAAGGAATGAAGGTGTATTTAAATTGTCAGTAATATAAGACTATTGAACTTGTTTCAAAAAAAAAAAATTATTGCTGTCAATTTGGTCATGGAGCTCCAAATCATCAAGCCATTGCTACGACCACCTTATCTTATTCTTAAAGAACCATCCAAACACCCCTTTTAAGTCTTCCAACTCCCAACATCATATACTCCATCTACAAATGGTGAATGTTGCTTTTCAACATTAATGAGCAAAGGTACAAACAAAACTCTTAAAATTTGAACAACGTCAAAACACAAGGATCGACACTGCAACATTTGCAAAGGATCGACACTGCAACATTTGCAATAGCTACATAATTGCAAACATCTATGACAAAATTTTTGAAAGAACTAACCTAATCTCAAGTAATAGTTAATCCTATTCCTCAACCCACATGTCAACCTTAGACGGATTCTCTAATAAAATTAATGATTACAAACCCATTTTTATACTACTCTTTACTTAAAATCAAGTGTGAGTCTAAGTCCTTGAATAAAAATGAACAAGTTAAACAACATATAAAAAAGAAGACCGGAGGTTTTTTCCAATTTTCCTACACTATATTACTTTTTGACAACCCTTTAAATCTCAATTGCAAAATTAAATATCCAAATATTTTTCAAGAATAAGTCATTAAAATATTCTTCAAGACTAAGTTATTTTTGAATTTCCAAAAAACAGTTTTGTGTAATTTTTTAATTATAAAAATTATATGTATGATAAATTTATTAATTTTATTTATCTTAATAATCACAATAACTCTTAATCTTTTATTAAATGATTTAACTATTAGTTGTATATGTTTTCCATTATTTTCTTTAACCAAATTAAAAAAAAAAATGGTCTCCTTCCTTTCAATTTTTTCATGGTGTGAAAGTTGATGGTTTGAATTTTTGTTTAGCTTTTTCAATTTTTCAAACAGGGGGGTTTATAGGGTTTTAAGCTGGCATAAGACGCTCACATTCTCGGATCTTCAATCTTCAGTGAAATTCCCACTGTTTCATTTCCCGCTCAAGTGGCCCTAAGGGAACGCACCTCCCTCTCTTTCCGCGTTCTGCTTCCAGCATTAGGGTTTCACCGGCGACTGGCTAAAAAATGGTGTCTCCGAAGCAGCTCCTAGGCACCATCGAATCGGCGCTTCTCGGCGCTTCGCCTCCAACTGCGGCGCAACGCGTAGAACTCTTGCACGCTCTTCGCACTTCCCTCATCTCCTTCCAGTCACTTCTCTCCTATCCAGTACGCTATTAACTTCCATTTCTGTTTTCTTCTTTTCAATTTCAAACTAAAATCAACACTCTTTTGTTATATTTTATTTTGTTGTGTCTGTTCCTTAGCCTCCAAAGCCCTCTGATCGAAGCCAAGTTCAGTCAAAGTCCGTTAGGCTTCCTGATTCTCCTCCTATTTCACTTGACGACCAGGATGTGCACATTGTAAGCTCCCACTCTGCACTTTTTCTACATTGCTAGCATTTAACATGGTTTGTATTCGGTAATAGTCTGAGCTATGGATATAGTTTGGTTGCTTATGTTTTTTCTGTAAAGAAAATGATATCGCGTTTTACTCTAAATTAAACTTTTGATTTGACCATAAGAACTGCGAGGTGACTGAAACAGAAAGATTGTCAATTTCCTAATTTTAGTGGTGAAACTTGGATTGGGAAAACCGAATAAATGACGTTAGAGCTAGGGATCAAAGTGAAACCCCTTTTGATGATATTTCACTTTGACTACTTGCATCTATACCTATTATGTTTGAACCTTGGCTTGCACAGCCACACATGCTCGTGCTTGCATATGTATAAAATATGATGAGTGATAATGGAAATCGAACAATAGTTCGTCTTTACAGGCTTATGGTCCTGTATAATGGAAATCAAACTACATGTGAATGTGTGCATATATGAGCAGAAGACACCTCTGATGCCTTAGGGTAACTTCATGGAGATTGATTTTCATTGGTGATAGAAAGATGTAATACAAATGAAGTAGGAGTTGAATGATTGGAATCCCTTAGTGCTTTCAGTTTCTTGGGTTTTGTCTATTTTTGTTTTTCATTGTTCTTAACACTCCCCTCTTTAAGCACATGTTTGGTTCAAAATTGTTTCCTTGGAAATACTTGCTTTTTTAGTTTGCTGGATTTTGGTTAAAAATCAATTATTCCTTTAAATAAGTTGAACAAAATATGCACTAATTCTTTGACAAATCAAGACGGATTTTGATGTCTATATTGATGAGGTCAATTATAAATTGAAGGGAAGCTCTGTTCTTAGAGTCTAATATTTTGTACCAGCAACATGCAGCAATTTTTCTGATCTTATGCTCGAAGGTTCCAAGTCATTTTACTCTTTATTTTGATATCTTGAGAAATTATGTGCCATGGCGAATCATGTTAAAAGGCAATAGGTGGTGTTAAACACTTTGGGCAAATGGTGCCAAAGCAAAAACAAAGCATGCCACACGTAAGTCAAGTTTTCAAGTTGTGAGAAAAAGGAAATTAAAATATCCTGAAAAGTGATGAAATGCTTACCTCAAAATAGAAGAGCAAATCAAAAGTAAAAAATAGTGTCTAATGTTTTGTACCAGCAACATGCAGCAATTTTTCTGATCTTATGCTCGAAGATTCCAAGTCATTTTACTCTTTATGTTGATATCATGAGAAATTATGTGCCATGGCGAATCATTTTAAAAGGCAATAGGTGGTCTTAAACACTTTGAGCAAATGGTGCCAAAGCAAAAACACAGCATGCCACACGTAAGTCAAGTTTTCAAATTGTAAGAAAAAGGAAATTAAAATATCCTGAAAAGTATGAAATGTTTACCTCAAAATTGAAGAGCAAATCAAAAGTAAAAAAGTGCCTATTCGTTCAAGTCATGGCTGAGGAGTTTTGCTCGTGTGTTAGTTAGCGTGAATCGTTGAATGACTCCTAGCAGCTACTGTCTTTTAAATTTAATCATAGGGCTTTTATTCGCAAGGCTTTGCCAAATCCACTAGGCAGGTGCTAATGGGGGGAGTGCGTCTTCTATTATGAGGCAAACTGCACAAGCGCCTTGAAGGCACAAAAGTGTGTGCCACACCTAAGGGGCAGCACCTTGACTAGAAGAAGGTGCTGTACCCTTTTCTTGTCCTGCCTTAGTGCATTAGGCTAACTTCACTGGATGTATTTATAGTTATACGTATAGTTTTTCTTTATCTTTGTTGTCTGGTATGTGTTTTGCTATTTCTTTTTTCTTTTTCAGACCACGTTTTGTATATTTAATTATTGAAATTGACATTTCTTTTCTCTTTAAATTGCAAGTTGCTAGGATTCTGTTGTTAATGTGATTTTATTAATTTGATTCTTGGCACTAATATGTAATATATGTGTGAATATATCTGGTTTGGAGTCTAATTGTGGTTTCTTTTACTCTTCCATTTTCCTAACGACTGCTTATATGACAAGTAGGCGCTCAAATTGAGTGATGATCTCCATCTCAATGAAGTAGATTGTGTTCGTTTGCTTGTATCAGCTAATCAAGAGGTAGACTTCAGCTTTTCATTTGCTTTATATACATTAACAGACTTTGTGGCACAAACAGTGAATGACCATATGATTTGAATACATAAATTTTTTAATTTTACTGTTACTTGATTCATGATTGTTTGTTCTTGATTTTAAATTGTAGTTATAATTTTCTTAAAATTAAGAATTGACTGGAAATATTGAAGGCGGTTTAGTTCAGAGATGGGTTAGTTTTAGTTGTGGTTATTTAGTTCATTTATTTTTCTAGTTTTTATGTTGGAGTGAGAGACCATGATCCCATGAATGATATTGTCAATACATGTGCATCTTTTATATTTAATTATTTGCTTTGGTTTTATCTGTAGTGGGGCTTAATGGGAAGGGAACCACTGGAAATTTTACGCCTTGCAGCAGGACTCTGGTATACAGAGAGAAGAGATTTGATAACATCCCTCCATTTTCTCTTAAGGGTATTTCTTTTTGTTCAAGGAATCATTCAAGTTCATTCGGCCATTATTCAGTTCTTTTGTTTCTAGTTAATAGCTTTGTTTTGTTTTTTTGACAGGCTGTGGTGCTAGATCAGGGACTGCAAGATGATATATTGGTAGACATTCAGAAGTATCTAGAGGATCTTATCAGTTCTGGACTTAGACAGCGGTTAATTTCTCTTATCAAGGTTTGATTTGTAATGACTTATTAATATTATATTGTTCTGTAACTTCAAGATTATATTCCAATTAGGGGCAAAGTCTCTTAGAAAGTGGGTATTGTTTATTGCCAATTTCAAGAGTGGCAAGCTATTATATGTTCTTTCATATAGTGGCTGTAACATACTTTTCCTTGAGTTGTGGCTTACATCGATTAAACTATTTAAAATTTGTCGTAATTGATCATAATATTTTATATTTATATATTTGTAGTAATTTGGTTTTAAAATTTCTGCATGCTTACAAACTGTCAGTTTATATTGATTACTCTGGCTCCCGTATTGGCTGGTGAATGACCTAAACATATGTTTTTGTATTGTGACTAATTGAGTTAACCTCAATGGTCCTGCTTGTATTATATGTGGCTTCATATTTCACAGTTCAAGACATTTTCTGATGCACAGGTATTTGTCAGATACACTGTTATTGATTACTATGCCTGACTGTCTCTTGAAGAAATATGATCGATAAAATATGTAACCTTATAAGCATATGATTGCCAAGTAAACGACCAATGTGGTGGTTCATTTTTTAATCTTGGCTAGAGTATCTAATATATGGTGTATGTCAATATGTAACTTTTGGATTAACCTTGAATATAAACATAGCTTTTCATAAGAATTTGCTTTCTGAATGTAGGAACTCAATAGAGAAGAACCTTCTGGTTTGGGTGGTCTTCATTGTGAGCGCTTTATTCTTGATTCAAGAGGTTCTCTTGTGGAGAGGCAGGCAGTGGTCTCTAGAGAAAGACTTATTCTTGGGCATTGTCTTGTCCTTTCGAATCTAGTTGTTCGGACAAGTATGTTTAGTAGTTTTTCTTGTCTGCTGAGGATCTACTTGGTTGTTTATTGTATTTTGTGACAGATTATGCTTCCTGAATACTTGATTAATGTCACGGATGGAAGTTCATCGACAATCTCTGTTTTCAGGTCCGAAGGATATAAAAGATATTTTTTCTGTTTTGAAAGATAATGCTTCTGAAGTTAGTGAGAGCAATGCCGTTGTCAAGCATCAGGTGCATTTCTATATTCTTGCCAAGCTAAATTTTATATATTTTGTTTTTTGGTAGAGCATTAGAGCTATGTTTTTAAATCATAATTTTTCTTAAGCATTAAAACAATCCAATCAATGTTACATTGTAAGAAGTTGTTATTCAAGCTATAAATTTCATTGGTTTTCTTCTTTTTGAGTTTTGTGCTGTATGGGTAGGTGCACCGTCTGGCATGCTGGACCTCATATTGTTCGTTAGTGTTAACTTTGTTTGTCATTTCAAAGAAGCATTTCCTTAGATGAAAGGTATAAATAGAGGCATGCTTTTGCTGTTTCTCCAATGTCCTTTACTAAAGTGATGATGAAGTTATTCAATGATTGTTATCGTCATCTCTAAATCTGTTCAATGAAACTAATGATCTGAAAATGAAGAAATTTGTCTTCTTTTACTATAATTAATGACAAATTGATGCAGAGATGGGAAAAGGAAAGAAGGTAGAGAGGATATATGTAACCGAAAGAAACTGATCCAATGTTGTTAAAACTTTTCTTAAAGATCACAGGATCATATGATACTATGATTTTCTTGCCAAATCGTGTGCATGATTTTTTGTGGGACTGTTTTCCTGTAAGATTCTTCTTAATGTGATCTTCCTCATCCAAGATCACGCAACCTGAGCGGTATTGATCGTCCTCTATGTCTTTGAAACCCATTTAACCATTGCTTGCTTTGTTTCTATCATAATATAACAGAGATTTTCTTCTCATCTTTGTCTAATACTCTTGAAACTTTTGCTTGCTTATTCTGACATAAGTAGTACTCTTGGGTTATTGTTGTCTTCTGCTGCTGCACCTTATCTTTGTTGTGGATTATGAGCACATTGTCTGTCTGTTTTGGCTCTCATTCTTTTTTTTTTTTTTTTTTTTTTTTTTTTTTTTTTATTTTTTTTTTTTTTTTTTTTTTTGTTTTACTTTAGTTCAGTTTATTGTGTTAATTATATAAACTTTTTCACATGTATATCTTTATGTATAATCTTATTATGATCCTTAAATTATGATCTTTCATCCTATCCTGTGTAAGATCTTTATTTTGACAACATTGATTTGAGCAACTTCAAAGTATAATAATTGAGCCAGCAGATTCCTTAACTAGGCACATACTTTTTTTTTTTTTTTCTAAAAATAAAAGAGCAACAAATGCCCCTGGCTACCTGTCCAATTCATCATTCAAATATTTTTTATTTTGTTCACAACCAGCAGTTAGCTTGGTGAGGTGAAAAATGAATAGCTTCTTTTTTTGTGTATTTTTATTTTATCATTTTTAGTTAAACTTGAATATTTTGAGATATACATGCTTCCACATGAGTATCAAGCCGCACTTGTTTTATATTGTCTCTGATTTGGGTCTCTTTACTCATAAAATTTTCCACATGTGTTACTTGCTTATAATTTTCACTTTGTTATTGCAGATTACCTTTTGTCTTCTTTTTGCCCTTGTGATTGCGTTTGTTTCAGATGGTTTGAGTACTGTGCCTGATAAAGCATCTGTCCTTTCCTCTAATACTTCCTTCAGACACGAATTTCACGAGCTTGTAAGATGAAAGATAATTGCTGTTTTCTCTGTACTAATTCCTTATAATATTTAGTATCAAATTGGAATAATGTTGAAGTTTTTTAATGCTTAAGGTAATTGCTGCTGGAAATGATCCAATTGTTGAGGGATTTGTTGGCGGCGTAAGGCTTGCTTGGGCAGTACATTTGATGTTAATACAAGATGGTGTTGTAACAAGAGATACTATTTCAAGTGGTTCATCAAACGAACTGGGTTATCTTAGTCAATGCTTGGAAGTCATTTTCTCAAATAATGTTTTTCAATTTTTACTTGATAAGGTTCTTCGTACTGCTGCCTACCAGGTATATTTCTATGCTATTTTTCATTTATTTATTTTTGTTTTCACTTTTTGATAAAAGATATATTCATTGAGAGGACAAGAGATCCTTCTTGTGGTGAAAAGAAAAAATAAAGCAACAAGTGAAAAGTGAAAACAAGAGTGGGGCAAAGCTGTCCAATCTTTCTGTATATTTGGTAATGAAATACCTGTAAAAAGTAAATTTGCTTTAATTTCTGGAAGACTGGCACTTTGATTGTGTAAGTGGAAAGGCTTTTTCTTAAGTGTATATTATCTTGAGTTATATGTAGTTTTTGCTTATAGGAGAAAAAAAATTGTTCGCTCTTTCCTCAAGCATTTAATCAGCTTTTTTTCAGTTTACAAATTTCAATGTTGAAAATAATAGTTATGTGCCAATATTATGATATAAGAAAACATGTGAGTTACAGTTAGGATATTGATTATTTTTATAATTATTCATATTCTGATCTTTGAGAGTGTAGATCACTCTTTGGAAAGCTGTCCTGGATGGGATTATTTCCTTGAATTCTTTTTGTTTTCACTTCTACGCTCCAAAATATTAAGATTCTCAAGGAGTATGCTACAAGTCATTCTAGATTTTTTAATTTGTGCAATATCACTTAATTGTAATTCTGTATTTACTGTAACTTTTCATGAATCATGACTATACTTCATTGGTATACTATTGAGACAACTGCTTATCTTACAGACGGAAGATGAAGATATGGTCTACATGTACAATGCTTATCTGCACAAGCTGATTACGTGCTTTTTGTCTAACCCTCTTGCAAGAGACAAGGTCGATTGATTTTTCTGCTCCTACATATGGAACAAGCTTATTTGGTTGATTGAATGCACAAATTTTGCTAGGATTTTTTTTGGTTCTCAAACTACTTGGTGAATGTTAACTACTGTTTTTAAGCCTCTTATCTCTTCTCTTATTATAGCAGTTGAATCATGAAATTATTGTCTGACATGTCATGTTTGTAGGTTTTTGTTATTTCTAACTTCATTATTTATATTCGCGTGTTCTTTGTACCTGTTTATATACTCGCTATATTTTGGTTGCATTTTTGTTTAATTCAAAATAAATAGAATTTGACATTTGAAAGTTGTCTTTTTTTCCTTTCTCATTTTTCTTTGGGTTATTCCTCATTTTTTTACCTGGTTTCAATATAATGCCAATGTAAGGTCCAATAGATCACTTTCCAGTTCTTTTCAGCTTTTGAATTTGATGGTTAGGATATCAGGATGGTGACTGTATATGTACTCTCTGCCTGAATATTGCTGGACATCACCTGAATATTTCTGGTTAATTTACTGCTAGCTGTTTGATTCTTATTCAATATTTAAAATGATTTTCCTTTTTCCACGGTAAGATAGATCATTTTCTTGAAAATCATTATTAAATATTCATTTCTATTCTTGAATATCTACTTATATCCGTCTATTGAATTTGTTTTAAATTTTTGAAATTGTAAATACATGTGGCAGAAGATATTTTGTTTGGATAGTTATTGCAAAATATATTTTTATCCACTCTCGTGTATCTTTTATCTTAAAAATATTTACTTCTGTCCTTATCATTAATGAACATTATACATTTTGCAGATAAAAGAAACGAAGGAGCGGACTATGAGTGTGCTTAGTCCATACCGAGTTGTTGGATCTCATGATTTTGCGCAGGACAGTAATTCGAGCTCTCTTCATGGCACTGAGATGGGCCCTTTACCATTTAATTCAATCTTGGACTTTGTGAGCGAAATATATCAGGTCAGTTTGACCAAATGGTAACAAAACATATGACAATTTTCTTTTCTTATAAGCAATCAATGCTGGTTTAGAATAGATCTGATGATTCAAATTGTTGATGGCAGTTTAGATGTTCCTTTTCCCTAATAACACTCCTATAGATTTGTTTAGAAAAAAAAATCTGTTCAAGCTATGTGGTTGTATGCTTATAGGGTTTTGATGCATTATTTTTTTAGGGTTATCAGATTAAAGTAATGTGCTTGTCTAATTTTTGAGGCTTTTCCTTTCAATCATGACCTTTAATGTTGTCAAGTTATCAGAAAGAACCAGAGCTCTTGTCTGGCAATGATGTGTTGTGGACATTTGTAAATTTTGCTGGAGAGGACCATACAAATTTCCAAACGCTTGTAGCATTCTTGAATATGCTGAGCACCTTGGTGAGGATGAAATTTTTTACTATCTTTGATGTCTGATAATTTCTTTGCAACCATTCTTATGCCATATAGTTTTGGGAAACTCCTTTCTAGGCTTGCAGTCAAGAAGGTGCTTCGAAGGTTTATGAGTTGCTGCAAGGTAAAGCGTTTCGCTCTATTGGATGGAGCACTTTATTTGAATGCTTAACAATTTACGACGAGAAATTCAAACAGTCTCTTCAAACTGCTGGAGCTATGTGGCCTGAAATTCAGGAGGGGGATGCTAAAGCGCTTGTGGCATACTTAAATGTTCTAATGAAGGTTTAAGTTTATCTATTTTCTTGTGTCAGCTTATATTCAATCTCTTGTATGCCCAAACCTGTTCTTGCTAAATAGAAGTTAATGACTTAAGTTCTGTGAAAATGTTAGTGTATGATAATGAATAGTTTGTTATTCTGTAAGTGGTAAGTTAGTTAATAGACAGCTGTAAATGTATCTCTGTATTGAATTTGTTACATCTAACGAACTCTAGCACAGTATATAAATACGCTTCTCTGTAATCTCTAGAGAAGAAGGAAAATATTCAATAAAAAGTCCTTGGTTCAAGTTATTTTATGTGGCGTGTCTAACATTTTATTGTTGCATTAGGCTTTCCCTTCATAGTTTTTATTCAATTGAGAGGACCAACATTTTTACTGTGCATTTGTTGTATATACAGGTTGTAGAAAATGGGAATCCAACAGAAAGGAAAACCTGGTTTCCTGATATTGAACCACTATTTAAGCTTCTTAGTTACGAAAATGTGCCCCCTTATCTCAAGGTAAATGGCTGTATCATGATGTTCTTACAAGAACGTTAAAAGTATAATTTGGTTCTTGATTTTGTTGAGAGCTTGGACTTCCAATGGAAGTGTTTGAACTGTTTTTTTTTCTCTAAAGAGACAATACTTTTTGATATAGGGAGCTCTGAGGAATGCAATAGCCACATTTATTCAGGTTTCTCCAATACTGAAGGATAGCATCTGGACCTACCTTGAGCAATATGATTTGCCAGTAGTTGTTGGGCCTGATATCCAGAACAGTCCACAATCTATGGGTACTCAGGTTGGTATATCTGATTGATGAAGAAGTAATTTCTAATCACCACCATCTTAGAAATATTTTCCTTCAAAACTATGAGAACCAACACTTCTAGAAACTATCGTTAGTTTGAAATGTTAGTTTGGATAAAAATGTTCATTTCTAAATCTGTACTCTTAAAATTTTTAAGATAATTAGATATGACACATATATTTGCTGGCTTCCTGATAGATTGTTAAGTTTGTTATTATCTGTCAGTTATTATGTTATTAAGTTAGTTGTAGATATTTAACACTTTGTTGGGCTGAGATATAGAAGTATTAAGGCAGATAGTCTGTAATAACGAGTAAGGAAATTGATAGATGGATAATCTTTTCATTTATGAGAAAATTGGGGTCTTTGGGCACTGGTGGCTGTAGTTCCATGATGTTCTGCCACGGGTTCTATTCCGTACAAGATGGGCCGTCAGGCTCAACTTCTACTAAACCCAAATGAGCCATATTCAAGCCTTATTGGACTAAATACTATTAAGCATGAGTCACCGAGCTTTTAGCCCTTCTTCCTGTACTTTGCAGTTTGTTCCCCTAAATGGGCTGGCTGTTCTCTGAGTGGATGCTCTCTATATGTGTAAGGCTATCATTTGAATGCCATAATGAAGTTCTATCTCTAAAATTTTCTCTATTGTTATGCAAAGGATAACCGTAAATAATTTTAGTAAGCGCTAGTTGCGCCACTAATTGTTTCTAACGTTTTGATGCTTTCATTGTGGTCTCCGTACCTCCTTAGACTAGAACTAAAGATACGGAAGAAGCTCTCCAGCCCATTATGAATAAACTCACGAATACAATCAAAGATATGGAAGAAGCTCTCCAACACATTACAAATAAACTCACGGATAAACCCTAAATGAACTCGCCCAACTTCAGACTCAACTTGAATCTGAACAACTTAGTGATAATTGTCCTGCTTGGATACAACAATCTATGTATTCTCCCATGAAGCCTAGTCTGTCCTCAGATTTTCGTGACCACCTCTCTCACCGATACCAAACCCATTCCACAGGACTCACCACTTTGGGACCCTTAACCACACTAACCATGCCTTACTCCACCACTACTTCCCCCATTTCCCACCATCAACATCAATGACCTCCACCACCATAACTACTTCGTGACACCTATTCCTTTTGAGGCCCCACTACTTTTTGCTTTTTCTCCATTAACATAGTAGTCAAGAGTACATATTGGCACATAACTAACACTCCTTTGATTGAGTTTTCTTAGTACTTATTTTAAAATATTATATATAGATAGATAGATAGATATAGATAGTTAGATATATTTACATAGTGCATAATGGCACGAAACTCACACACCTATATTATAAAAATATACGAATTTTTTAATAATATTTTATTTATTTTTTACTTCTTGTATTTATTCTTGTCATCATATTATTTTTAATATTTGTTTTATTATTATTTAATTTATTTTATTATAAATTATGTCTTATTAGTTTTGTTTCTACTATTATTATTTAATTATTATATCGTATATTTTGATTTATTTAGTTTATTATATACCATGTCTTTAATAACTTTTATGTTTTTAATACTATTATATTTATTATTATTATTATTTTTAATTAGTTATATTACATCACATGTTATGTTCATGTGCTATGTTTATTGATAAAAGATATGAAGTCTTACATTAGATAAAAAGGATATTGGACTCAAATTGAAGCCCAATAATTTCAAATGGATAACATAGAATAAAATACCCTAAAACCCTAGGACCCGACCTATTTAGGAGATCACTCCATGTAGTCTTCTTCATCAAGGTCACCATGCTGAAATGCATTGTTGATGTCAGTTTGAAATAGAGTCCAGTTAGTGTTGAATAGCTGCAATGAAAAGTTAATAAATGTCATTTTGGTAACCAGAGAGAAAGTGTTTTGTAATCTTGGCCATAGATTTGGTTATATTCATTGGCTAACTTTATATCGATTAATATTACCATCAGGTCCTCTTTTAAGAGTGTACAACCATTGACACCCAAAAATTGATTTGCTAATTGGAAGAGGACGGCTCTAGCTACTTCTAGAAGATGACAAATCTTCCTTTGTACAACCTCGTTTTATTGTGGAATGTTTACACATCTAGTTCATGGAAAATACCATTACGAGACAAAAAATTGGAGAATTCATGATTCACATATTCATTACCATTATTAGACTTAATTCTTTTGATGTTTTTTTCCAAATTGATTTTTGACAAGACAAAATAAAAATTAACGTATATTTGAAATACCTTATGTTTACCTTCTATAATGTATGTTCACGTAGCATAGGTACAATCATCAATCAAAGTAGTAAACCATTTTGTTCCACAAATAGATTCTAAAAGGTCCCCAAATAATCATAGTGAATTAATGCAGGTGTTGCTTTGGCAATTAACAAATATATGTTTGAAATACTAAACAAACTCTTCGTTGAGTAAACTAGGTAACTTGGATTTGATGAGGTTGAATGAGGGATGTCCAAATCTTATGCGATGAAGCCATATTTTGGATTTCTCCATGTTTCTAATATTGCTTGTTGGCTTATGACCTTTGTTTTGTTTTGGTCCTTAGACTCCAACATATACAACCCACTGTGCTCCTTAGCAAATAAAATTATCTTCCTCCTGCCAAGGTCTTGATTCAAATACACAATAGAAAGAGCAAAAAGTTACTGAACATTTCAAATCTTTTGTAGGTTTTTATACAAAGACAATACTATTGGCTAGTTTTTGCACATAAAACAAATCCTTTAATATAATAGATGATCCTAAAGTTATATTTTCAGATTTGCATATGGGTACACTATCTCCATTTGCAACTTTAATGAGTTGTTCTCTAGTCATTTTGACATATGAATTAAAGAGAAGAGGAAATGGGGTCATGTGAGTTGCTCCTAATCAATAATCCAAACACCCTAATACACAGGGCCAACAATATTGAATGTACTCTTACCTTTCATGGATTTGGTATACAATCTAGATGACTTATTCATTGATTCAATCATTGTTCTTAGACGAACAAGTTCTTCCTTACAGTCTTTCATTCCAAGCATTGATAAATAACACAAAGCAAAGACATAACAAAGATAACTTATTTGGAAAAGAACCAAGAAACACAAATTAAAGCCAAATGGGATATTACCACCCTTCAGAATACCTCGTGACGTCACTTCGACCTTGTCTGTGTCTGCAGCAGGGAGTGGACTTTGCTAGAGCTAGACAGGTGGGCTACGTTCGTTGATACTATAGGTGGCACATCAACCTTGTTTCTGTCATTATGCATGATAGGGACTGTGCATAACCCTTTTTTCAGTACTTTGTTTCCCTAAATGAGTCAGCTGTTGATCCCAGTGAGTGGATGCCCTATTTATGTGCAGGGGTACCATTTGAATGACACGATGAAGTTATATCTCTTTCAATAATTTTTGTTGTTATTCATAGGGCAGCCATAGATAATTTTTGTATACCCAGCTGTATCGTCAGTTCTTCCTAACTGTACATTTGAGAGTTCTTCCAAATTCTTTAAAGATAATCAGTTTCTATCAAAGAGCTTGAGAAAAGTAACAGTTTGTTTCATAGGAAATAAACTTTTCCAAACATGTATCAAAGTTTAAAACGACAAGGGTTTGTATGCTAAGAAGTACGTACAAAAAATATTGTAAAACAAGGAATGGTTTTTCTTATATTTTTTAACTGGCATGACCTAGTGGGTCTTAAGGTTTATTGGTATATTGAAAAGCCAGAATTTTTCTATACTCTTGTACTTTAGCTGTTTTGCTTTGCATTTTTATTTGAACTGTAGTTCTATAATCTAACCACAAAATATATCAAAAATTAATTTATATACTAGAAAAAACAAACACTAGTCATATATAAGGATCATCCTTTTCTTTTAATTTTATCTTTCTTGTTATCCCAATCATTTTATTCATGTTTCTTCCATTTCCCCCCACATTTCTCCTGTTTTGTCTTCACAATCATTTACTTTCTCTTTCTCTCATGCCCAAATGAACTTGTAAATCTGACAGGTTTATGATATGCAATTTGAATTGAATGAAATTGAAGCAAGGAGAGAACAATATCCTTCAACAATATCTTTCCTTAATTTGATAAACGCTCTTATTGCGGAAGAAAGTGATTTGTCTGATAGAGGGAGAAGGTACTGGACACTGTATATTTCAAATTTAAGTGAATTTTATGTTCATGCTTTTTCCTGCTTGTGCTCTAATGTCTAAAAACTATTTGTTTTTCAGATTTATTGGAATCTTTAGGTTCATTTATGATCATGTTTTTGGGCCATTTCCCCAAAGAGCCTATGCGGATCCTTGTGAAAAGTGGCAGTTGGTTGGTGCCTGCCTTAAACATTTTCACATGTGAGTGATTCTGTTTCCGTGTTTTGAGAAATATTTGGAATATATGTCTGTTCTTTATTTGATATAGGTCGCATTGAATATTGGATTGGTTGGTTTTTGTTATTCACATTTATTTGAGTTGTATTGAGATGCCAACATAACTTTGCTATCTTTAATTCGATTGAAACTGATTTCTATAATGCAAAACTATGAGCAAGCTATGGTATGAGCTGTTGATTATAGATTTAGAATGTTATTTGATGAACTTAAATTGGCAGGGTATTGAGTATGTATGGCATCAAGGATGAGGACTATGAGGGTGTAGTAGATCAGTCAAGACTTACAGCAACTAAAGAATCATCACCACTTCAGACACAGCTCCCAGTTCTAGAGTTGCTCAAAGTATGTGCTTGTAATTGTCTTGTTATGGTGTATTAAGCATGTGGGCAATGCTTGTAATTTTATAATTCTAATGTATGTATCAGAATATGGTATATTGCATTACATGATCTGTACAATAATAGAAATTGAAAAATGAGAAAAAAGATATTGATGAAAAAGAATTATTTTTAAATCATGTTATGAGTGATATAGAAAATACCCATTATATTGCGTGAGATATCTAACTAATTAACTGAATGACATTTGTCATACAGCTGTTATACTAGCAAATTTAGAGCTGTTACAGCCAACTAATACAACACTTGACATACATATTGGCCATCTAAGATTACTAGAAAGCAAAGAAATAAGGAATACAAAATTAAAACTGAATAATAATATCTCAACACTGTGATTTCATCCTGGATTTGTGAGCTGTATGCTATGTTATAATGAATCTCATAACGTTGAGATTGATGGATCAGTACTAGTATAGTTATGTTTTTGAGCAACTATCAGCTATGCAAATTAATTGGCTGTTGAGAGTTTTATAGCTTTCAATATCAAATATTATGCAAATTGATGCATATATATTCAGCAAATGTGGCATTGATGCAAATTATTATTCTGTTGGGAATTTTATATATTTAATATTACCAGTTTATATGAAATAATTTGATATGTTTCAGGATTTCATGAGTGGAAAGACTGTCTTTCGGAACATAATGAGTATTCTTCTTCCAGGGGTGAATTCTGTTATTGCTGAACGCAGCAGTCAATTATACGGGAAGCTTTTAGAGAATGCAGTGCAGCTTTCCCTTGAAATTATAATCCTTGTCTTTGATAAAGATTTACTTCTTTCTGATTATTGGCTTCCTTTATACCAGGTAACTCGATTTTCTAAACAGTACCCGTCAACTTGTTTTCACATGAGTGTGTGTGTGTGAAAGAGAGAGAGAAGAAATGAGGTTTTAAAGCTCTAGGACCAAGTTTTTACGTGTTTTTACTATGGATAAGAACAAATGAGACACACTAAAAGATCCATGGTGCAAGAGATTATCTGTAGGAAAGTTGTGATAGAAAGAGGAAGGAACAAATGTAGGGCTCCTCACACCTAAATTCTAGCACTGGGGGTAGCTGGTTAATCAGATGCGTGCTATAGGAACAGCTTCTCAACAAGATGTTTCCCTTTCTAACATATCACACACACACACACTCTCTCATATGCTTGAGTTGTATGTATCTATTGATAGATAGATTTGAAGTTTCATTTTTAATTATCTTCTCTTGTTTGAGTTTTGGAAAAATTTATTGATTAGTGTGTGGAGGCGTTGTCAAGGTGATCTGGTTCACTATATATACATGATTTTGCATTTCTCTATTGAATTGTTAACATTTTCTGGTGTTAATAGCTTTCCAGGGCTTTGGTTGGGACATTGATCCTGTAGGATGCTGTTGTTGATACTAACCATTTATTGTTTTTACATGTAAACCAAACATCTTTGCTACTGGTGTGTTGTGTATGTAGCGCCTTAGTTAAGTATATATTATTTTTTAGCATTGGATAACTACTTGTTAATGTCCTTTATTGATCATCTACGTGTAGCCATTGGATATTATACTCTCCCATGATCATAATCAGATAGTGGCCCTGTTGGAGTATGTCAGATATGATTTTCAGCCAAAAATTCAGCAATCCTCCATCAAAATCATGAGTATTTTAAGGCATTTGAATACCTTTTCATTTTCTTATTTTCAATTTATAATTTTTTGTGTTCTTCTGCTATCCTGAATATCATTACTTTATCTGTATTTTGTTTTCTTTTTGAGTGACAGCTCCCGCATGGTTGGGCTTGTTCAACTATTGCTAAAATGCAACGCTTCAAACAGCTTGATAGAAGATTATGCAGCGTGCCTTGAGTTACGGTCACAAGAGTTTCAAAATCTTGACAATAGCAGTGATGATCCAGGCATTCTTATTATGCAAGTTTGTCTTCATTACTATAAACTTTTTGTTTCCACTTTCCTAGTGTATAATCTTCCTAAAATGGTTTTTGTTTGTATCTGCCTTCTATATGTTTCAGCTTCTAATTGACAATATCAGCCGGCCAGCTCCAAATATCACTCATTTGCTCCTTAAATTTGATCTAGATACGCCTATTGAACGAACAGTTTTACAGCCTAAATTTTATTACAGGTTTTTGTCTATTTATTTGATGGTGTTTAATATCTTGATTCTGGAGAATATAAGTTTTCCCTTATGATGTTATTTGCAGTTGCCTGAAGGTTATTCTTGATATTCTGGAAGAGCTTTTGAAGCCTGATGTAAATGCATTACTTCACGAGTTTTGTTTTCAGGTCAGATGTTGTTTACCTAGTGCACAATATATTTAATATAGGGGAGAGTGTTGGACTTTTTACATTTTCCCCAGTCATTTGTGATTTTTCTAAAAAGGATCCTGACTTTTTGATTGATGCAGCTCCTTTATGAATTGTGTGTAGATCCGGTGACAAGTATACCAACAATGGATCTGTTGTCAAATAAAAAGTACCAATTCTTTGTTAAGGTTAACATTCTCCTTGATTTATTTGAGTACCTTTCCTTCTAGTTGTTTATGATTATTGCTCAAACTTTCTTGCTTAAATGCAGCACCTTGATACAATTGGGGTAGCTCCGCTTCCTAAACGGAGTAGCAACCAGTCACTTCGTAACAGTTCACTTCATCAGGTTTTTTATTACTTTCTCCTTCAAACCATCTGTAAATTTAGAATTCTTTCAAAACTTGAACGATGCTGCCAATATTTGTAAAAGGTTTCAAACAAAAGTGGCTGTTGTGCAGTGAGAATAACAAACGAGTTGTTCAAAACTAGATCAGCACAAAACAAACGAATGTGAACAGAGAACTATGTTATTATTCATGCTTTGATAAGCACTTTCAATCAATTAAAGCAAGACTTTGAATTATTCTAATTTTTCATACATTCCAGTAATTACAAGTGAGTCCAACATTATTCTTATCTTGATCTCTGACGCTTATTGATACATGACATTTGATATTTTTATAAAATAACAATTTTATTTGAAGCAATGAGACCAAATTTACTCAACTTTGAAGCGCATATTTCACTTACAAATCCAAATCAATTTCCCACTCCAGTACAATTTATTATGTAAAATCTGTCTGGGATAAACCTAGACAGATGAACGTGTCAATCCGGTTCAATAGTTAATACTGAGTCTATTAAGATTACTTCCATCAAAACTTGAAATTACTTGGCTCCTAATCAGGATGTTGGAATATAATCCTTTGGTTGGATACTTTGATTTAAGAATAACAAATAAAGATCTTTCCAATTATTATTGCTTTTTTTGTTTAAATCTTCACAGCTCTAGAAAGGCATAAAAATGAACTCTAATGAATCTTCATTAAACTCCTTATGCACATATTATTTCGTGTTGACATTACGAATGTCTGTATTTAATATTTTTTTCTCAATGATATTAATTTATGGGAAGGAATAGAATTGAAGTATATTCAAACTATACAGTATGTCTATAAGGTTGGATTTGATATAGGTGTTTTATTTCATTGCTTTGTCAGAGAGCGTGGCTCTTGAAACTCTTAGCTGTTGAACTACACACTGGTGATGTTAGGAGCTCCAATCATAGAGAAGCATGTCAGACAATTCTCTCTTATCTTTTTTCACGTGGTATCAACGACATTGGTGGTGACCAGGCCATGTATCCACTTTTGCATCATGATACTTCTCAAAATGCTGCTCTAGGAGCTGTCAGCAAGAGTAAGGTACTGATAATTACGTGCTTCATTGTTCCCATGATATTATGGGCTAAGATGTCACATCGCATGCATATCTTGGATTCTTTATTGTTTACAACAATTCTCTTGATATTATGGGCTAACATATCCACAAACTTTATTGTTGGGTTCTTCTGTTATGGTTGATAGCTCATATGCTTATTTTTCTTGTTGTGGGTGGATGTAGGGAATCATGTTGACAAATTCCTGAAATTCAATTGTGCCAATTGTGGCATAACTTGAGATGATGAGAGTTAAATGGTGAATGTGTGGGTAGAACAATGGAAATTGAAACATCTTGGCTCAGTGGTAGTTAAAGGGTCATCATGGCAATGTGGATGAATTTGATGATATAGAAAATAGGGAGGGTCATATTAGACTCTTGATAACCAATGTAAAATTCATCCACACCCCAAACATAGTTCATTTGCGACAAATGATATGTGTGGACATGGTAGGTTGTTACGTGGAAATAACACCCTGTATGGCTTGAGAATTATGTTAAATAAGCTAGATCCTTTAAAGTAGTGCTTGGATGTAGTGTTAAAGGAGCGTGGATCCTCACTTTTTTCTTGGGTAGTTTGGGTAAATAAGCTAGATCAACTGTTCTTGATTAAGTTTGTGACTTTGACAGGGAAGCCATTAGAGGTGATGAACAAGATGATTCAGAGGAGGATTAACATCACCTGTCTTTCCCAAACTTAATTGGGTTGGAGGAAAAACTAATGTGCTTGACTATTATTTAAACTTTGGTTCACAGGAAAAGTTACATTAAGAATATGGTTAATGTAAAATGGATTGGGGACAAAGTTGTAAATGGGTTGGGGAGAAAACTAATTTCCTTGACACTATAGTATCTAAACTTTGATATATAGGAAAAAATAGATGAAAGAAAAACATGAGTGTTATTTTGGATAAGGATTGAAAGAAGAGGATGGGGCTTATAAAAGGATCAAGGACAAAATTGTGTCGTGAAAATTAATTGGTGCGGGGATATTATCAAATTTCATCGGTGCATATGCATCATAAGTAGGATAAGAAAACATTTTTGAAAGGCATGCTTTGGGAAGATTTGGAGGGTTTGTTTTTATCTCAATGAGGAAGGATAGTATTGATTTCAAAATGACATGATTTTATCACTATGAATACTTGTTTAAAGAGAGCGGAGAACATTTACCGAAGGAGCTCTGCTAAAAGAAGTAAATTTTGATTTGTTGAAGGATCTACAACAAAAAGGTCTTTATCTTTTACAAGATTGATGAAAAAGTATTGATGTTAGTATAGAAACTTGCATGCTATTTTATTGATTGGAAAACATATAATTGAGTGCCATAAAAGTGTTGTGGAAGGCTTTGGAAATTAAAGGTGGTCGCATAATTTATAGTTAGGTTTTACAAGAAGACATGTATAATTGGATAATTACTAGGGTGAGAACTCCTAGTTGAAATATTATTAACTTCCCTACATGGATATGTGTATGTCCTCAACCTTGAGTCTATGTTGATCTTAGTATTTGTTGAATGGGCATATCAAAGACACACGCAAGATTATATCTTTAACGCTGAAGTGGAACTTTGTTAGAAAACATTAGGATCTAAAGGTTTTGGCTTCAGCACTACAGTAGTAGCATAGAGTCACTGTATTACAATTTAAGAAAGAAATAAGATGAGTTGGAGGTAAAAAAATGGAAAAATATGTTATGGTAGGCTTTAAATTAAAGTATTTGAGATTAATATAATGAAATGATGGAGAAGTTGATAATACTTTGCTTGTGTCCCATGAGCAAACCTCATCTTATAAATTGGTTTTGTTACGATAAGTTAGGCTTAAATTCCACTTACTAAGATGGTTTCCGAGCCTATAACTTATTTGGTAGTCACTTATAGGCTCGCCTGATTCAACAAGTATTTGTGGAGGAGTGTTGGGAAGGCTCATATTGCCTACCTCCTCGCCTATCTAGTAGTCTCGCTTGGTTTGGGAAGCATTTGTTGAGGGGGAGTGTTTGAAAGTCCCACATTGCCTGCCTCAAGTCTTGGAGCCTGGCTTATATCTATTGGCCACCGTCATTTAATGCAAATTGGTTTTAAGCTGAATCTAACAAGTATTATAAACAGGTATATTTTGACAAATGTGTTAGTAGGGTTGTAATTAAAAATGATTTTATATGGAGATATTTGTGCGCTGATGATGGAAAAAATGGTAAAATCTGTTAAGGTGGCTTGTACATATGTAGAAACTGCTGATACCTTGCTGCTAACCAATTGGCACATTAGTTTACTGATAGAAACTGAACATAGCGGGTTCCAGATGTTTTGTGTGAATGCATGGTGCCATTTCTTAGTGACATATATGTTTATAATGACTCCGATTACCAAAGTCTTGTCACTTTTTGATCACTCTTCCAAGTCCCCAAATCAAATTGACAAGACCATCTCACTTTTGTGCACAGTATTTAGGAAGATTCACTAATTTACTCCTAACCTTGGAAATAGTCCCCACGTAGTCTATTAAGAGTCTGTCTGCATATTGTGCATTCTGCGTTGGAGAGATTATTTTCATTGAGAAATTCTTTGTAAATTATACTATTCTTCATTTCAAAGTCCATCTTATGCTTTCCTTCTAAATTCAACAATTTTCTTTTCAGGTTTTTGAATTGCTTGAAATCATCCAGTTTAGATGTCCAGATTCCACTGCTCAGCTCTCAGATATTGTGGCTGGTATGAAATATGACTTGCCGGTGAGATACTAGTCCTTAAAACACATTAAATCTATATTTTAATTTCCTCGTTTTTCTCTCGTGTTTTCTCTTACAAATATTTTATGTATTTCAAGTATGAAAACAAGCAAGATGATATTCTAGTTCTTGACCATTTCATATCGTTCTTGCTCTCTTTGGGTGAACATTATTTTAGGCCGAAGACATACTTGGAAATTCTGGAAACGATGGTGTGTACTATTATTCTGAGAGAGGTGACAGGCTAATTGACCTGGCTGCTTTCCACGACAAACTTTGGCAGGTTGGTCTATCATCCACTTATTGAATATTGATAATTTTTTATTGAAAATATATCTTTAATCTTTATTCCTGGGACAGTAGTTTTTCGTTAATGTTGTTTTTATGAAATTCATTTTATTTTCTTGTTTCAGAAATACAATTCAGCATACACCCAGGCAAGCAACATTGGAAATGAAGTTGAGCTAAATAATGTTCGTGAGACAATTCAACAGTTGCTGAGATGGGGGTGGAAATACAATAAAAATCTTGAGGAACAAGCTGCACAACTTCATATGTTGACAGCCTGGTCTCAGATTGTTGAGGTGCAGATCTTTCTATTTCTATTTCTTCTTTTTTTTTGATTTCCCAATGCTTCCTCTGTATCAGTGCTCTCCCTTCCCCCTTCTTCCACATCCTCAAACTGTTGCCTGCAAATCCTTCTTGTCTTGAATCCTTCATAAAACCCATCTCGTTGTTGCCTGCAAATACTTGCACTGTTTTCAAAAACATCAATCTGTACGGTGCTCACCTTCATCTGGATGACATTGAGGTCAAGTGAATTAGCATATCTACCATTTTCTTTTAGCCCAAGCCAATCGGCACTGCAAACTGTAATGAATCCCACCATGAACCTCACCACACTCACCTCAAATCTGCCTCCCCTTACATGAAAGCTATCAATAAACCCAGCACAACGAAACATTGATCCTCCTTTTGTCTGGCTGTCTTTTCTCCGTTCTCCCTCACGTTGGCTGCTAGGAGGTGTGGTGGTGGGTATTGTGGAGGTCTGTGAGGAACAACGAAGTAAGGCAGTGGAGGTGGAGCATCAGACCTGAGTAGGACAAATTAGAAAAAACTAAAGTGAACGAAGGAAAAATTTTCCCCATTGAATTTTAATGAGTTAATCTACGGCTATAACCTAAATCCTAAACCCTCTGAGTAGGACAAGTTAGAAAAAACTAAAGTGAATGAAGGAAAAATTTTCCCCATTGAATTTTTAATGAGTTAATCTACGGCTAGAAATTGCTTTCAAATGGTGGGAGGCCTGATTAAACTCTCCCAACCTAGCTAGTGTCTTTTATCTATTATGTACATTCTCTAACATTTTGCTATTTTGTCAAGGTTTCTGCTTCTAGAAGATTAATAATGATTGAAGATCGATCTGAAATTCTTTTTCAGTGAGTTGCTACACTTCATTAGTGAAAAAGCAAAAACTGTAACTTGTCATTCTCGATTTTCTCATTATTGGTGCACTTTATGTAACTGCTAAATTGTATTGGCAGGGTCCTTGATGCGTCTCTTAGTGCTTCTGCTTCTCAGGACTGTTCATTGAAGATGGCATTCATACTCTCACAGGTAAATATTGCAATATATCATTTTATCCTCTGGAAATGTTGATGAGTTCTTCATCAATTCAAGTCATTTTGTTTTTATTTGTAAGCTTTTCAGACAGACTGAATGCTTATTTAATGTGAAATTTCTCTCAGGTAGCATTGACATGCATGGCTAAGCTGCGAGATGAAAGATTTTTGTTCCCTGGCAGTCTTAGTTCTGATAATATCACGTGCCTTGATCTCATTGTGGTGAAGCAATTATCCAATGGTGCTTGTCTGACTATATTGTTTAAGCTTATTATGGCAATTCTTAGAAATGAATCTTCTGAAGCTCTAAGGAGACGGTATGTTTCATGTTCAGTAAGTATTTCTGTGTTTGGCTGTATACTGTTTTGATTTGCAAACTTACACTTGCATGTTTTGTGCAGTCAATATGCTTTCCTTCTTAGCTATTTCCAGTATTGTCAAAATGTGGTTGATCCTGATGTTCCAACAACAGTTCTTCAATTCTTGCTGCTCAATGAACAGGACAATGAGTATATTGATCTCCCAAAGGTATAATTTCTTCAATTTTGTGCAAAAACAATATTATAATCTGGTCGGAGATTAAAACTTCACTGCATTTTTACTCCATTTTGCCCAGATTGACAATGAACAAGCAGAACTGGCTCATGCAAACTTTTCAACTTTGAGGAAAGAAGCTCAGAGCATTTTGAATTTGGTTATTTGCTACTCTTACTAAGCTGTTCTTTTCTATATGCATTATTATTCAGAACACAATTTCTTTTTAGGGGCTTCTGACTAGTCTCTTTTTAATTTAATATGGGATAGAGAAAGGATCATGCTTATGCCTGTAGAAGATTATGCTTGGAAGTCCCACATCACCTTCCTCAATTCTTAAAGTGGGACTTATATATTTTTAGGAAACTCCACTTAATCCAATTGATTTTTAGATGAAATTGGACATGGTATCGTAGCCTATAGCTCATATTGGTAATTTCCTATTCTAGTATGCTTGCATGGTTTGTCAAGCATCTAGAGGGGGGGGGTTGGGGTTGTTGGGAAGTTTCACATTGTCTACCTCAATTCTTGGAGTGCGGCTTATATATGATGGGAAACTTCGCCTTAAAGATGAAATTTGACAAAATATTGGTTTCCTACAAAGAAATACTTGAAAATCAAAATAGGAAGAATGCTTTCGATATTCATTAATATCTTAGATGATTTATATATTTAAAAGGATCTTTACATCAAAGATATGGGCAACCTATACATACTTGACAAATAGGTAATAGAAAATAAAAGTTAACCTATTCTAAAAAGTTAACCTGTTAAAACGTATGACACCCCCCTTCAAATTGAAGCATGCACATTATATGTACTGAGCTTAGCGTATAAATTGAATTCTAGGTCATGTCAATGACTTAGTTATATGTGCTCTAATACTATCTTAGAAAGTAGATGTGAAGTCTAAATCAACATCTCAAAACCTGCTTGTAAGGTGAGGTTTGTACTACTTATATACTTTAATTTGGTTATATCTCTAATCAATGTAGGATTTCCAACACACTCCTTTCTTTCAGGGCCTGACCGTCTCGATTACAAAAGTAGAGGAGAGCTTGATAGGCTCAACAAGCCTCACTAAGATAGATTGTGATACCACATGTGAGTTTAAGATAGATATTCATGTGGATCAATACTTGTGTTTGACCACAACCAAGGCACATTATATGTAGATTGTGTTGAAGATATCACATTGACTAGAGAGATATGACCAAATTATGATATATAAATGAGTGCAAATCTAATCTTACTAAACCGGTTTTGAAGTTGAAGTAAACTTAAAGTCCACTTTCTAATATGGTATCAAAGTCATTCAGAACCTATTATAATCAAGTTTGCTAGACTTATTGTGTTATCTACTATTGGGTTCCCCCTAGTCCCATACTCGAGATGTCCAACCCTCAATGTGTTGGGGATTCCACTTGCACTAGATATATTGTTAAATTATAGTATTTAAGTGGGTCCAAACATCACCTTATTAAGTTGGTTTTGTGAGATTGAGTTAGGATCAAAGTTCACTTCCTAAGAGACTTTATAATATATTACTAGGAGATGGACCTAGGCCATATTTTGAATATACATTTAACACTGGTATAATAAATTTTTTCTTCAAAAATGTCTATTGAAAACTGTTATTTATTTAAAATAAAATGAAACAAGCTTGCATTTTAACAAATAAAATGAGGTATGAGTTTTTATTATCTGTAGTATAACTGTCAAGATATGATATTATAGGCTTGTTGCTTGCATCCTCACATTAGACTGCTGAAATATCAATTTCTTTTGCTTCCCCGACAAGATATGATATTGTAGGCTTGTTGCTTCCCTGTGCTACCATTGTCAAGTTCTGGCCTGTTTAGCATTAATTTTTCAGAGTCTGTTTGTATTCGTTATTCTTATCTCAATTGTTTACCGCTTCAATTAATTTAAAATTGTAGGTCATAAAAGATGCTACACATGGTAGTGAACCTGGAAAGACAATATCACTTTATGTTCTTGATGCATTGATTAGTATAGATCACGAGCGCTATTTTTTGAGCCAACTTCAAAGCAGGGGATTTTTAAGGTCTTGCTTTACAGCCATAAACAATGTTTGCAATCAGGTGCCTGTTCTTTCCACCATAAACTGTTGCCTCTATTTTGAAACATTTTATTTTTTGGTTGTGCAGTTGTGGACTGTAAATTGCTTTGAACAAGGCATCTAACATATAATTCTTTTAATGGTTATTTTGGATTTATTTAAGTGGTTTCACACATTTGGTATTGAGGGAAAATTTCTGACTTGAAATTTTAATAATAAAAAGGATATCTTTTTATCTTTGTCCTACTTGACGTATCAATTCATTGTATGTGTTGTGTAGTTACTGGTGTGCTTGGCAACTTGTTATTACAATGTAAGCTGTCATTTTTGCTCATTGAAATTATATTTAGGTTTTTGACAGATTTCATATATAAAATGTATCTAATTTAACATGGGCCACGACTGAGTGCTGGCATGTTCGGAATTGTTTTTAATAAACAAACGAAGTGTTTGTTTCATGTCATCTTTATTTCCCTGGAATATGAGGATAGGAATAATTATTCTCATCTTTAAGCCACATTGAAAGTATGGTGTTTTAGTGTGGGATTCATACAAGGCCTTGGGCTCTTGAACTACGTTCGAAAAAATAGTACTGATTCATTTATATCTGATTCAAGGATGGTGGCAGTCTTTCACTGGACTCTTTACAGAGGGCATGCACTTTTGAGGCTGAACTCGCTTTACTACTAAGAATCAGCCACAAGTATGGAAAGTCTGGAGCACAGGTACTGTTTTCCATGGGCATATTGGACAATCTTTCATCTGGCAGGGCAATCAATTTACAGGTGAGGGAAATTTTCTTTGTTATGCCACATTTACTTTAATTCAGCTAACTTACTGAATAGTAAAGAATCTGCAGGGAAGTTTACGGTGGGTTGACACAAGACTTAGAAGAGATGTGGCCGTCGATGTTGATAGACAACGGATGATTATAACTCCCGTCATGAGATTAGTGTTTTCACTAACTTCTTTGGTGGATACATCTGACTTTTTGGAGGTTGGCTTTTGTGCTCCATTTACAATATTTTCAATATGATGGCTTCTGTGAATTTTTCTTGCTCCCCTGCTAGTGAAGAAGTCTTTTTACTGCATTCCCTATTGGTTTTATGATTATTTCAATTGTGATTGAATTCTATTTAAAAGGAAATCCAATTTTTGTTGCATTAATGAAGATGATGTATCATTCTGCCTCGTGTATAATATAGGTGAAGAATAAAATTGTTCGTGAGGTAATAGATTTTGTCAAAGGGCATCAATCACTCTTTGATCAGGTTCTCCGTTTAGACATTGCTGATGCAGATGAACTGAGAATGGAGCAGATCAATTTAGTTGTTGGTATTCTTAGCAAGGTATTGTTCAATTATTTCTCTAGATTTAAAATCCTTTTACTGGATGTGATGGTCGCTTGTCAGACTTAGTGTAGGTGAAGCCAAAAGATATTATTTTTACATAAGTTACTCTGTAATCATGTTTTTCACGTATCAGGTAAAACATGATCTTTTATTCCATGCACAATGGTGGCATCATCCTAGTTCTAGCTGCAAGAGGCTTCAGAATTCTACTTTGGGAGCTATGTTTGTTTCTCTTTGTTGCTTTACATTTTTTATTTTTATTAGGTTTGGCCTTACGAAGAGAGTGACGAGTATGGTTTTGTTCAAGCGCTTTTCGGTATGATGCGTGCTCTTTTCTCATGTGATTCGAAGATTCCTAGTTTTGCTCAATCAAGAGTATCACCTGAGGTGAGTTTTGTAGTTTTCTTAATTCATGTTAGGTTATGGGAAAGAGTATCTGGCATTATGTGTGCATAATATTATTGATCCTAATCTTATGGTGATATTGCTTTGACGAATTATCAGAATCAGAGGAATTCAGAACTACGGCTTTTTAATTTGTGCTACAGCCTGAGCTCTTACTTATACTTTCTAGTCATAAAGAAATCCCTGAGATTGCAGGTATATATTATACGTTCAACAGGCAGTTTTTTATTTACCTTGAGCCATTTTCCCCATTCATCTAGTGTATGCGCATCTTTTTTCTTTCTGCTAGTTAAACAGAAATTTGTTTTCTTTTGTAATTTTCTGTCTCAGCCTTCTGATGCCTCGTCCAGTTACCCTACTTCTGTTGAACTTCAACAACCTACATTGAGCTTGCTTAATTCTCTTCTTTCTTCTGTTACAAATGCTCTTGAAAGGGCAGCTGAGGAGAAATCCATATTACTGAATAAGGTGAAAATGCAGAGAAACTTGTCTCTTTATCTTCTACGCCTGATTTTGTTTACATTATTGCTTTTTTAGTATGGATGTATAAAGAACACCTTATTCGCACATCTGCAGATCCGAGACATAAATGAACTGTCGAGGCAGGAAGTGGATGAAATCATTAATATGTGTGTCCGGCAGGACACTGTTTCATCTTCAGATAACATACAGAAAAGGTTAATCATTTGACTGAAGGCTTTAATTTGAGTTCTATGAAATTTCCTGATTGTATATCCGCTTGTGTATTTTCATGTTCTCCTAATTTCTAGTATCTTTCTCCTTTATCCGTAACATTCGTATGGTTTTTAATTTTTTTTTTTTTACAGGAGATACATTGCAATGGTAGAAATGTGTCGAGTTGTTGCTAGTAGGGATCAGCTAATCATTTTGTTGCTTCCACTCTCTGAACATGTACTAAATATCATGCTAATCCATCTTCAAGAGAGGTGAGGCATTAATTTGGAAAGTTGATAGTAATGTTAATATTAACTGAAATTGGATAGAATGTCGTCAGTGAAGATTAAGGTTATATGACCTAACTTTGGGGAAAGTGATACAAAGCCCTATAATGACCTCTGATTCTGTAGGCTAATCTTTTTTGTAATCTTCTGGCAGTTCTGTTGCACTTGATTCTACCTTGACAACAAAAACAATTACATACGGTACCAAGTATGATGCACAACAGGATGTATCTTTGTTATGTGGAAAGTTAGTCCCAATCCTTGAGCGACTTGAGTTGCTGAGTGAGGTATGGGTCCAATACCATAGTTCTTCTTAATGTTCCGATGGTTTTAAGTCAACCTCTTGAATATGGCCTTATCTGCTAGTTTGTGATGTATTTAGTAGAAATCAGGTTTCCCCTAATTGACCAATTCTAGTATGCTTTGCGCTTAAGATGCTCTGTTTGGTGGTTGCTTTTCTTTTCAGGATAAAGTAGGCCACAATCTCAAAGTATTCCGCAGATTGGCAACTTCTGCCAAAGAGCTTGCAATTCAAAAACTGATTTAAAATGTATTAACAAATTTGCTTCACTTAATTGGGCGCTGTAAATTATGTAAGTTCTAAGTAGTTTCACAGAATTGAGTTCAAGCTGTAACAAATCAACTTCACACTTTTTGTTGTGTAGATGCTGAGATGTTAGTGCAATTTCTGAATTTTTACATTCATGCATGGATGAAATTTAAAAGTCGTCTTGGACCGGCAAATCGACAAAAGCCCCTGCCTGGCCCCAAAATTTTGGACGACATAGCTGATAAATAGAATGTTTCCGAAAGAGCAAATGCTACAGCTCTTGAGCAATATTTACCCTTTAGACCTGAGTTTTTCAGGGATAAATTCGATTTATCCTTTTATAGGTCAGAGATTAGTGAGATTTGGCCTCCACTATATTTTGTATTTGTGATATGTTGAGGTGTTGGATAAAATTGATTTTTGTTTGTGGTTTCAATATAATTGGGATGATAAACAGCGTGATAGTGTTTTAACATTCTTTTATAAAGAGAAAAGCAATATTTATGCTTTGGTCGTCATTCTTTTTTGTAATATACAAAAACTAGAAATCTATTTTAAATTGCTAGTGATAATTTTTAAAAATTAATTTGCACAATAATGGACTTCTTTAAGGCTTAGTAAAGCTAAAAATATTTATATTTTCTAAATTAGAAAAATTCCAATAGCCTGTTCATTGTTTATTTAAAACCATTCAATTGAACAATACATTTTGTAAGTCGATCGATTTGACATTTGGCGGGCAATCTTGTTTTTAATAAATAAATGATTGAATTAAAACCATTTTTTTTTCAATATAATTAGGACTGTGTCTAGTACTTCCATAAACTTTGATAGTATTCAAAGTTATAAATAACCGGGGTAGCAATATACGGGGATAATCGATTTATCTATGTAAAGGGACCATTGCATTGTTCTATATATTATACTTTTACACAAGAATAGCTACCTATTGTCAGTATACAATATAATCTCCCCACTCTCTTCTTTCAAATAATGGAAAGATGTTGCAAGAATGATAGAAATCAGTGAGGATTAAGCAATTAATTTGCGTAACCTGTTGTTGAATTGAAGGAAGAAAAGGAGCATGTACCTAGAGAAATAAAGAGGTGGAATTGTCTCAACTGAAGGGAAGCCATTTTTGGTTAAATGCGATTAGTTATTCTTACTGTTATTGACCTAAGGAAATGTGATTCCTCATTTATACTGATCTGTATTGTATATATTTCTTTTAATACTGATCTGTATTGTATATATTTCTTTTAATAGCTATTCTTTATTTTCATGGGACAAAAAATATGTTCTTGTCAAAGACACAATAAGAAAAGGCTGATGATCAATACCAAGAAATTGATAAAATAATCTTGGAGCATTTCAAAATCACACGATTGGGATAATAATAATAATAATAATAATAATAATAATAATAATATATTATTATTATTATTATTATTATTATTATTATTATTATTAGATGATAATAGGATGATAGTGCATACATCTAAATTGTAAATCGTACAATTAGGGATCTGATGTGAAAAAGAGAAGGTCATCCACCATCAAGAAGCTCCAGACAAGAGAAAATCCGAAAATCCAAATGACCACTTACAAAATTGGCACACGTTGTATATCTTCTTTCATGGCCTTTTATTATTATTATTTATTATGTATTAAAACAAAAATAAATTGTTTCTTTCAATATAAAAAAAGAATTACACTATTTTTTTTTTCCTTCCCAGGTATTTAATCAAGATTATTGGAATTGTTGGCACTTTCATACAATCCATAATTTAATGGGATAATGTTCTTGAAAGAAGTGTAATGAATGTTCTTGAAAAAGAAGATTTTAGAAAGAGAGGGAGCCAGACTTACTTGTTTGAAAGAAAGAGGGTGATCGCTTTGGGAAATTGTAAAATCAATCATAATTTCATAAAACAATCATAAACATAGGGTTATAGGATCTTAGAATCTATGATTCTCACATAATACATAATATATATGACAGTAAGAGAGACTTACATCTATCTATGAGAGACCTAATCAAAGAACTTCAATCTCATTTTTTCAATCTATCTCTTTCAGTCATTCTTCTTCCCCACACACTTTTTTGATGGTCAATTGTGGAGAACCCTCATACTACAGAGACAACCCTCATTTCTTTCTGTAACCAACATCCATATAAGCTATTTATAAAGTAAATAATCTTCCATAATTACCAATAGGTTATTCTATTTTATTAAATCACATTGAGGTCCATAATTATATTTCACATAAGTCACGTTAATAGAATATATTTATTTATAGAATATATTTATTTATTTTCTTAAATTCTCCCACTTGACTCATGTGGTGCTACAATACTTCATGATTTAATAAATTACATAAATCATACCCATTAAAGGATCTTCAATAAATTGGTTTCATCATTTGTCATACTTAAAGATAAAGGAACAATAAGAGTCATGAAAGTCACATGTCATTCAATCGACATATTCCCTTTCATGAGTGGTTGCTTTCCAAATAATATAGTGGCTGAGGTCTAAATAGTACTGGCTTGTATCTTTACAATGTTAGTTTGTTTAGTGAAACTTGATCAAATTGATTAAGAACAAAACATAATATGTATTTATAAACAAATCAGTGTACAATTTTACAGTGTAAAATTTCTTTCCCTAAGCTTCTTTTAAATAACATGTAAAACTTGTACTAACAAAAGAATGAAAGTTTTTAAATGATAAACATGTTTTTGATAAATCATCTATCCCATTAAAAACATGTGTGTGTCATCACTATATTAGACACAACTTTGTAAAAATTTCAAAAAAATTAATACACGATTCAACTATCCTCTAGTGAGCATATGGAATATCCTCTACTCATCATAACAAATTTGTTTCTATACTTTTGATGAATAATGGATTTTACCATTGCATTGAAAGATTTCCCATTTTAAAATTTTTTGTTTCTCATGCGGTCTTGTTCTCTTAACGTGTTGTACTATTGTTGGTGGTACTCACAAATTCCTTGGAAAAAATTTATTTTGCTGCTTACTACTATGGTATTGAATTGTTATTTTGATATACCTCTTATTAATTAGAGTGGTATCTTCGAACTACTTTTTTATTGCTCGAAGGATATAAACTCATAAAAAAAATAACTTCCAATATAAATTGTTATGTATTAAAAAAAATTGTTTCTTCCAATATAAGAAAAGAATTACACTTTTTTCTTTCTTTTTTCCTTCACCAGTATTTAATCAATATTATTGGAATTGTTGGCACTTTCACACAATCCATAATTTAATGGGATAATGTTCTTGAAAGAAGTGTAATGAATGTTCTTAAAAAAGAAGATTTTAGAAAGAGAGGGAGCCAGACCTACTCGTTCCAAAGAAAAAGGGTGATTTGCTTTGGGAAATTGTAAGATCAATCATAATTTCATAAAACAATAAAACAATCATAAACATAGTTGGTTATAGGATCTTAGAATCTATGATTCTCACATAATACATAATATATATGACAGTAAGAGAGACTTACCTTTATCTATGAGAGACCTAAGCAAGGAACATCAATCTCCTTTTTTTCAATCTATCTCTCTCAGTCACTCTTCTTCCCCGGCCTCACACTGCAGAGACAAAACCCTCATTTATTTCTATAACCAACATCCATCAAGTTGATTACTATAAGCTATTTATAAAGTAAATAACCTTCCATAATTACCAATAGATCCTTCTATTTTATTAAATCACATTCAGACCCATAATTATATTTCACATGAGTCACATTAATACAATATATTTATTTATTTTTTTACATTCTCCCACTTGACTCATATGGTGCTACAGTACTTCATGATTTAATAAATTACATAAATCATACGCATTAAAGGATCTTTAATAAATTGGTTTCATCATTTGTCATACTTAAAGATATACGAACAATAAGAGTTATGGCAGTCACATGTCATTCAATCGACACATTCCCTTCAATGAGTGGTTGCTTTCCAAATAATATAGTGGCCGAGGTCTAAATAGTACTCGCTTGTATCTTTACAATGCTTGTTTAGTGAAACTTGATCAAATTGATTAAGAACAAAACATAATATGTATTTATAAACAAACCAGAGTAAAATTTTACAATGTAAATTTTCTTTCCCTAAGCTTCTTTTAAATAGCATGTAAATCTTGTACTAACAAAAGAATGAAAGTTTTTAAATGATAAACATGTTTTTGATAAATCATCTATCTCATTAAAAACATGTGTGTGTCATCACTATATTAGACACAACTTTGTAAAAATTTCAAAAAAATTAATACACAATTCAACTATCCTCTAGTGAGCATATGGAATATCCTCTAGTCATCATAACAAATTTGTTTCTATACTTTTGATGAATAATGGATTTTACCATTGCATTGAAAGATCTTGAACTTCACCACAAAAGTACACTTAGGAGAAACTGTTGCTTGTGGGAGCTGACCGAGATCAGCCCGACGGGACAATGGTGACCACCAGGAATCAAGGAAGCCAGCAGAATCATCTTGGGGAAGACCCAATGGTAATACTGGCCGAGATGAAGTAGGAGCTGGAAATGATGAGGAAACCGCGCGAGGAGGACCGGATGCGTCACGTTGGCGCACTAGATGTCCTCCGAGAGGAGAACGAAAGGTTGAGGCAGAGGATCGACAAGGTGGAACGAACCCACACAGAAAACACCACCAGAGAAGGTTCGCGGCGTGAGACCTGAAGGGAAGACAGATCTCGGAATGAGATCCGACGGGAAGAAGGCTCTCAGCATGAAAATCGAAAGGAAGAAGGTTCTCGGCATGAGACCCGAGTGGAAGGTTCGCGGCTCGAAGATCGAAAGGAGGGGTATAACAAGTAGGATCGCAATAAGGAAACCAGAGAGGAAATATCTCAGACGACGGGGGCCAACATCTCCGACCAATACCCCTTCACAGACGAGATTATGACCACGAGGCTGCCCAAGGGTTGGAAAAGCCCCACGCTAGATAGGTACGACGGAACCTCTGATCCGGATGAACACATCAACGCGTATGTAGCGCAACTATCCATATACACGACGGACACTCACGTATACTACAAAGTTTTCCCGGCCTCTCTGAGGGGGATGACACTTAGTTGGTTTACCCAGCTTCCGCCGAAGTCAATCGATTCCTTCGAGAACCTTAAAACCAAATTTGCAGCACAGTTCGCAACAAACAAGCCGCACAACTTAACACCAATCGCGCTTGCTAATGTTCGGCAAGAGAAGGGGGAGTCACTCCAGACGTTCATGGATAGGTTTGGCCAGGTCGCGTTGAACATCCGAGGCCTCCTGTCGGAAGTAGCAATGGTCTACTTAACCACTGCTCTTCGGTCAGGACCGTTTGCGGATAGCTTAGCTATGCAACCAGCCGCGAGCATGGAGGAGCTTAGCCAGAGAGCTGCACAGTTCATGCATGTGGAGGAGTTGCAAGAATTCAAAACGCACACTAGAGCCGATCAAGCCCAGGCGAGGCAGAACGACCGAGATAGAAATCCACAAAAGGCGAGAGAATTCCCTCTACCCTCTAGATTTGCAAAGTATACCCCCCTGAATGCGGGCCGGGCTCGGATCTTGGAAGAAGCTCTCAGTACCGAGCTTATTCCGGCCCCCCGTAAGTTCCCATCGCCCCCTCGTGCAGATCAAACCAAACATTGCCGATATCATCGCAATCACGATCATAGCACGGAGGAATGCATCGCTTTGAAAGACAAGATAGAGGAACTTATACAGGCCGGACACTTGTAGTGCTACGTACAAAGAGCAGGAAACAGGAAGTACACCCAACAAAAAGCCAGAACCCCCGAACGTCGGAACCCTAGATCTAGAGCGGATGAACGGCCAAGACAAGGACGATCCCGGGAAAGAAGTCCGAGAACTCGCAACAGCGACGGCCGAACAGTCATCAATACCATCTCGGGAGGTTTTGGAGGAGGGGGTCTGTCACACTCGGCAAGGAAGAGACATTTGAGAATTGTTAAAAGTGTGCATATGCATGATGGCCGACCGAGAAGATCCAGGCCGGACATTGTTTTCTCCGACCAAGATTTCAGAAACATTGATATCCGCCAAGATGATCTAATGGTTATCGCCATCGTAGTCGCGAATTGCGAAATCAGAAAGACGTTGGTCGATCAGGGGAGTTCGGTAGACGTCCTGTATTGGAGAACCTTTGAAAAGGTGAATTTGAATGAAGATATTATCATTCCTCTAGACGAACAGATAGTAGGCTTCTCTGGAGAAAGGGTTGACACGAAGAGTTATATTGATCTGTGCACTAAATTCGGGGATATCGACTGAGGACACCGAACGATACTCTTGAGGTACTTGATAGTGGATGTCAATACGTCGTACAATGCGCTTCTAGGACGACCGTCTTTAAACAAGTTGGGAGCTATCGTTTCTACACCCCATCTCGCTATGAAGTTTTCCACCGAACACGGAGACGTTGCAATCGTGTACGCGGACCAACGTACAACACGTGAATGCTATGTGGCAAGCCCTAGGCTGACACCCACAATCACATCGTCCAAGCGCGATGTAGGGCAGAGGATGGTTGCCATGGTAGACCTTGATCCCCGAATGAACGACGAAATTAGGATGGAGCCGAAAGATACAGTGGAGGAGTGGCAATTAGGAGCAGAAGGACAGAATACGCAGTTGGGGTGATCCCTATCACTCGAAGAAAGTCAAACATTGAAAACAACGTTGGTCAGTCACAAAGATTTATTCGCGTGGACGGCCGACGACATGTCGGGAATTGACCATAAGGTAATGACACACAAGCTGCCTGTGTGCATTGAAGCAAGACCGGTCGCTCAAAAGAAAGACGGCTCGGTGAGGAAAAGAGGCAAGCAACCATGGAGAAAGTGCAGAAATTACTTAAAGCAGGCTTCATTAGAGAAATCCAATACACGACCTGGTTGGCCAATATAGTTTTGGTGAAGAAGAGCAATGAAAACTGGAGGATGTGTACTGACTACACCGATCTAAACAAAGCATGCCCAAAAGACGCGTACCCCATGCCCAGCATTGACCGATTAGTAGATGGAGCGGCCGGCCACAAAGTACTCAGTTTTTTGGATGCCTTTTCAGGATACAATCAAATACCAATGCACATATCGGATGTAGACAAGATGACCTTCATTACGGAATCCGCCAATTATTGTTATCAGGTCATGCCGTTCAGACTCAAAAATGCTGGCGCAACATATCAGAGACTCATGGACCGAGTATTTGAGAATTAGATCGGCAGAAACATGGAAGTATATGTAGATGATATGGTGGTCAAATCCGAAATGTTCGAACAACACCTCGATGACCTGGCCGAGATCTTCTCGCAGCTACGCCTTTACAATATGAGATTAAACCCGACTAAGTGCGTTTTTGGCGTAGAAGGGAGAAAATTCTTGGGTTTCATGCTTACGCACCGAGGAATAGAAGCTAACCCCGACAAGTGCGAGGCAATTTCATCCATGAGAAGCCCGGTAAACCTGAAAGAACTGCAAAGGTTGGTGGGAAGACTGACATCTCTATCCAGATTCCTGCCAAGGATGTCTGAGAAAATTCCTCCCATAATCAAGATTCTAAAGAAAGCGGACAGGTTCAAGTGGGATGATAGGTGCGAGGATGCATTCAACGAGATAAAGGCGACCGTATCTTCAACGTCGATTCTCGAAAAATCACGGGTTGGAAGTCGGCTACTGCTCTATTTATCCATCTCGGAGGATGCTGTGAGTTCAGCTCTGGTCCAAGAAGAAGCCTTCAAGCTCGTTTACTTCACGGGCCAGACACTTCACGACGCAGAGACGCGATACCAGTTAATCAAAAAAGCAGCCATTGCGTTGGTGTACACAGCAAGGAGGTTGCGACCATATTTCCAGGGGCATCCAATAATAATCAAAACAGACTATCCAATTGGAAAAGTCCTGTTAAGGCCAGATTTAGCCGGACGAATGATCGCGTGGTCTACTGAGTTGTCCGAATTCGACCTATTGTTTGAGCCTAGGGGGCCCATACGGGCGCAATGCTTAGCCGATTTCGTGGCAGAATTACAAGTCCCGTGTAATGAGTTGCCGACCGACAAGAAAGACTTATGGAAGTTGTATGTGGATGACTCTTCGAATCAAAAGGGTTGTGGAGCGGGCGTAGTCTTAGAAAGTCCGACCGGGGTAAGACTCGAGCAATCATTACGCTTCACCTTCAAAGCGTCAAAAAATCAGGCCGAATATGAAGCACTTATTGCCGACTTGTTATTAGCTATAGATATGGGAGTAGAACACTTAGTCTGCCTAAGTGATTCTCAGTTGACGGTCGGTCAGGTAAACGACAGATATCAAGTTAAAGACCCTTTGCTGACCGCTTATTACCAAAAGGTGTTAACACTTCTGGCACGTTTCAAGGTCATCAAGATTGAGCACATACTCAAAAGCAGCAACTCCAGAGCCGACACATTGTCCAAGTTGGCGTTAGGGAAGGGAAAAGGTCATTATGATTCAGTAATATTACTAACTCTGAACAACCCATCAGTCTCTCTTTCCGAAGAAAGTACTGATGGGCGAGTAGAAGTCAAGACAACCAACGACATGACGGTAATGACCGTGGAGAGCAAGCCCGAAAATGACTGGAGGCAGCCAATCAAAAAAGCAATCATAAGTATGACAAATGAGGAACCCGTGAAAGACAAGGCATTGGCAAAAAGGGCCGCCCGATACGTCATCATAGGTGAGGACCTGTACAAAAGAGGATTCTTGGCTCCACTGTTAAAATGTCTCTACCAGGAGCAGGCCGAGTACGTAATGAACGAGCTTCACAACGGCGTGTGCGGGATGCATTATGGACAAAGAACCCTGGCAGCAAGGGTAATCCGAGCAGGATATTATTGGCCGACCATTCGCCAAGACTGCTCAGAATACATGAAAAAATGTCAAAGCTGTCAGAAGAACGGTCCCCTCATTCATCAACCGTCCGTGGAATTGCACTGCGTTCAGTCTCCGTGGCCATTTGCCCAGTGGGGAATGGATATAGTTGGACCTTTTCCACCAGCATCCGGACAAAGGAAATTCCTCATTGTGGCCATTGATTACTTCACTAAATGGATTGAGGCAGAGCCAGTAGCCAAAATTACGGCCGCTAATGTTCAAGCTTTCACGTGGAAGGTAATTTGCAGGGTTGGGATACCCCACACGATCATCACTAACAACAGCCGCCAGTTTGTCGACCGAAAGCTGGAGCTCTTCCTAAAAGAGCTGGGTATTAAGCACGTCACAAGTTCGGTGGAACACCCACAAACTAATGGTTAGGCAGAAGCGACAAACAAGGTCATACTCGGTCAGCTGAAGGAAAGGCTTGGTACAGCCAAAGGTAGATGGGCAGACGAACTGCTAGAGATACTATGGGCTTACAGGTGCAACCCCCAGTCCTCAACAGGAGAAGGTCCGTATAACTTGACCTATGGGACGGACGCAATGTTACCGGTCGAAGTTGGCGAAACCACATTGCGCCGTCAAATGAATAAACTGAACATCAATGAAGAATGCATGAAGACAGAACTAGACCTTCTAGAGGAATTGCGAGAAAAGGCCCGAATACGGGAAGAGGCCAGCAAACAACAAACTGTCCGACGATACAAATCGAAGGTCAAACCGCGTGCTTTTCAACCCGGAGACTTGGTATGGCATATGACGGGAGACGCCCGAAAGGATGCTACTGAAGGAAAATTCACCCAAAACTAGGAGGGACCTTTCAAAGTAAGCGACAATTTGGGGAACGGAGCTTATCGGCTGGAGCATTTGGATGGCAAGCCTATCCTCAGAACATGGAATGTTGATCATTTGAAATTTTACTTCAGTTAGTTATAATGTAGTGCACTCTTTACTACCTCGGTCTTTTTTTCCTAAGGAGGGTTTTGGCCGAGGAGGTTTTAACGAGGCACCCCCTTTTCAAAATTAACGAAATCATTGTCTTTCGAGAATGTTTTTTTATAGACTAACCGACTATATATGCATGTTACCTGATTCAAGCACGGAACCGAGCGTGCATGTCACGTTCATGACTATCCCAAGTCAAACTGTCAGCGGAATCGACCGCATACTAACCCGAAGACCAAACCACGTACTCACCTTACACTTACGAAAAATCGTTACTGAACCACGGAACCAACCGTGTACGTACAAATGTCATTTGAACAAGTTATTAGAAAGAACCACGGAACCGACCGTGTATGTACGAATATTATTTGAACAAATTATTAGAAAGAACCACGGAACCAACCGTATATGTATGAATATCATTTGAACAAGTTATTAGAAAGAACCACGGAACCGACCGTGTATATACGAATATCATTTGAACAAATTAGAAAGAGCCACGGGACCAACCGTGTATATTCAGTTCGCGACTAGCAGACAAGGCGATAAGCACGTTTAAGCTGGAGACACTTACGTTTACCCAAGGGAGATAAGACCACTCGTACTTAGTCCAATTAGTAAATTAAATACGGACGGACGAATAGCAGTAAAAACACATTATGGTATACCGACAGAGTACAATCAGTACATTAGATACGAAAATTGTCAGGCAACCACAATCCGAATAATAAACACCAAAACCGAAGATACATTAAACAGACCGATCCAAAATGTTTCGATACAAAACGGTAAACAGATCAGAAGTCGGTTAATTACAAAATAATCATTAAACATGGGCCGAATGTACAAGCCATCAAAAAATCATGACCACACACGGTCGCCAAAGAAAAACCTAGTCTAGGGGAAGCCGTTTGCTCCACCCCGGCTGCCTCTCACCGCCTTCGCCACCACCTTCAGCCAGCTCATCCTGCTCACCGCTGTCGGGAATCTCACACAATGGTAATAACTTGTCATTGAAGAAAGCCTTCCGGTTGTCGAAATTCCTGTCATCTGTGGGAATCTTATAAAAGAAAGCCGCTTGCTGAACGGCCAGCTCGAACCCCTTATCGTGTTGTTCAATGACATGATCCTGTAGTTCGGCCAGCTGCTGATCCAATTGTGCCATGAGACGACCATCTTCGTCACGACAAGCCTTCAGTGAGGCTACCTCCTCCTCCAGCTCCTCTACTTTCCCGCGAAGGTCAGTTGCCCTCTTGTTCGACTGCTCTTCTTTCATCTTGGCAACCGAACACCTCTCTTGGAGCATGCCTATCTCCGCCTTCGCCTGCACCAGCTGTTGTTTCAAATCCTTATTTCGGCCGACTAGTTCGATGTTGGCCGAGAGAGCAAACTTTAGCGAGGAAGCAGAGTTCTCCAAGTCAGCTTTCAACTTCTCCACGTTCTCGCCATCTTTCTTCATCAGTTCGTCACCCATAATACGCCCGACTAGCAAGGCGCGAGTGACAAGCTCCAAAAAAGCTGTATAGAGGTCGGAGGGAGTAGTTTTGGCCGAGTAGGGACCAGCTTCGTAATTGTCAAGTTGAACACTGACCCGATTCGATACCATAAGGTCATATTTCAGGAAATCCATGGCTACAGCCCGATCCCCAAAGGTAGTCGGCATTCGAAGCCTAGTCGGTGATTGGCGGGAGGACTTGTCTTTTTTGTGCTCCCTATCCTTCCTCTTTTTTGGGCGAGGAGCCGTGTGGGCCGGAGGATTTGACTGCGAGAGAGGTCGGATGACCGATATAGGCTTCATAGTAGATGGAGTCTCCTTAACCTGAGAAGGCTCAACCACCCTAGGCCCTTTTCCCTTGTCGACCGATTTCTGACCGGCCGATGGTCGAGAAGCCACAAGCCCCTTCAAAAGCGGATTCCCACCGGGTGGAGCCATTGCCAGTATGATATCTGCAACACCAACAAAGTCAATCGAGAGAAACAAGGTAATCAAATATAAAACAAATTCTCTTACCAACAACGGCACGAGTCGGATCGTCGGCGGAGTAACACCCTATAAGTCTTCGGGTGGATATTTGGTGGGGCAGCTGATCCAAAATCCCGATGGCTAAGAAATCCTCGGCCGTATAGTCCGATCGCGGCCATAACGTAAACTTGACCGGTTTTCTCGTCCAATATAAAGGAAACTTAGGCACCCCATCATCATACACATACCGAAAGCCCTCTCCCCTTATTATCACTTTGAAAAAAGTCTCTTTAAATTGTTTGTAGGAGGATGTATACGGGGCCAACAGTTGATTTTTATTTTGACTAACCAAAGAAAGCCATCCCACCTTCTTACCCGGACAAGTACAGTAATGATGAAGGAAGAGTGCCGGTGTGGCAGTCAAACCTAACCCTAAACACAGCATCCGAAAACCCCCGATATAAGCCCAACTGTTCGGATGAAGCTGGGTAGGAGCCACATTCAGCGCCCTCAAAACTCCAATGCTAAACTCATCGAACGGCAACTGAAAGTGGGAATCCTTAAAAACTTTGGCATAATAAAGAAAAATGGATCGGGAGAAGATCCCTGACTGTGGAATACCCGGTCGGATAAAAAACTACGACGAAAGCAGAATATGTCGTTGGGAAGGGAAGGATCGAATATATCTACACTATCAACAAAAGATTGAACAGAAGAGGTGGAAGTAAATACAGATGCGGCTTTAGCCACTTTGGAATCTAACCAGTCGGTTTCGAAAGGAGAGGGCTCGGAATTTCCATAAGAACCATCTCGGTCAGATGAACCTATAACCACATCGTCGACCTGTTCAACCCTTGACCTCTGCGCACTTCCCGGCTCAGACGATACACTTACAGTCCGTGAAGAACTCATTAAGGAACCCAAGCTGCCGCTAATATCACATTCTTCACTACCTCGCACAGATCCACCCGAAGACCGAGAGCTCTCCGAAGACGAGTAACTAGAAAAAGAATCCATTGTTACCTCAATAAAGACAGACCGACCGGTTTGTATGAAAGGAAGGACGAGTACAGGAAGGAGGCAAAGAGTTGCAGAAGTAAGAATTTAGTTCCACCGCGAACCCTATTTATAAAGGCGAAAGTTCAACCGTCGCACAACCAGCGTCGTCCGATTCCAACCAGATCAAGGGCTCACAACAACTGCCACGTTGTGTCATCACGACTCTCAAGAGCGCGCGAAAATTCTTTACGACCTCTAATTCACTCATCCGAATACATGACGAACCAGTCGACCGAATTGTTCTCTGACTCGCGGACTATAAAATCCTTTTCGGTCATTACATTCCCTCAAGGACTTGAGGGGCCTATGTACTACATGGTAGACTGAACACCAAAAATCAACACAGTTTCATGACCGACCGGATAGTGTCCGGTCGGAAGACCGAAAATTCGCCAGTCCATACAACTCTCTGCAATTGACACGTGGCACCAATCAAATAAAAAGCCATATTAGGCCATAGGCCCATCCACTTAAGGCCCACCTAAATAAGTATAAAAGACAAGGGAACCCCACAAAATGAGGTACTATTACTTGACCTAATTTAATCTGACTTTTCACTAGAACCTGTATTGACTTGAGCGTCGGAGTGCCTGCAAGACTCCCTCCCGGGACAGTGCACCGGCAGAATTAGGAAGGAGAGGGAGTTGAACTTCACCATAAAAGTACACTTAGGAGAAACTATTGCTTGTGGGAGCTGACCTGTCTCATACAAGAACAATATTATTTTTCATTTAATATAAAATATTCGTAACCAATATTAAAGGAAAACCTGTATCTAATTATCTAACCAATAATATAGTTAGAATAAAATTAATGAAATAAAAATTGTATTAAGAATCATATAAGAGTTTCCCTCGTTCAGTGTCAGTGTTAGACACTGAATTCGACAATGGCTTCCCTCAAACTCCTCCTGTTCGTCTCTCTCGGTACCATGCTTACCATGCTTCTTCTCTCGTTCCTAATATGGAACCACAGCGAATCACTCATGATCGCTGTTATTTCTCTAAACGAATCACCCTCCTTCGAATGAGTAAGTCGCGCTTCTTCTCTTTTTAAAATCTTATTTTTTCTTTCAAGAAATTCATTATACTTCTTTCAATTCAAGAACATTCATTATTCTTCGAACGAGTAAGTCTCACTTCTTTTCTTTTTAAAATCTTATTTTTCTTTCAAGAAATTCATTTTACTTCTTTCAATTCAAGAACATTCATTATTTTTGATGGTGCTTGTATGACTTTCTTACATTCTTTTTCTGGACGTCAGATCCCAATCGTATGCTTTACAATTTAGATGTATGCACAAGAACATGTTTTTTTCCATGAAAACAAAGGATAGCTATAATATAAGTATAAATGACAAATGGTATTTTTCTGGTTCAGTCTCAGTAAGAATAAGGAATGACATTTGTTCCTATAGAGCCTTAGGGCCAAGAACAATAAAAGTTCTTGTGGAGCCTTGAGGTTGAGAACAAGACTTCAAGGTGCCAATTGTTCTGATCTCTCTCTGTGAATCACTATTCTCCGGTCGTCGGGATAAAGAGAAGGTTCTAGTCGGAAGCTGCTTCACTCTCTCTCACTAGTGTTCTTAATTATCAAAAGTACATAATATGTGTTAGGGTAGATTTTTCCAAAAGTCCTCTAGCTATACTCACTATTTTCTATTTATACTGTTATGCATGGCGTTATGAGGAAGACGTATAGCCTCTTGGCCCTTAGAGATATGATGACTGCTCTGCACTGTATTAGAGGGAAGACGTGCAGTCTCTCTTGTATGAGGTTGCTGTTCTGCACAATGTCAGAGGGGAGACGTGTAGTCTCCCTTGCATGAGGTTGCTATTCTGCACAATGTCAGAGGGAAGACGTGTAATCTCTTCTGCACAAGGTATGATTGTTCTTTCACCCCATGCGTCAGAGGAAGATGTGCAGTCTCTTACACAAGGGAGGCGTGGTAATGCGAGCGCCGTTCATTGGGATTTGTTCCTTTGTCAGATATAAGGTGCCTGTTCCCAATGCAAAGGAAATGGAGATGTTGGTTCGTTGGTATTGGCTTGGTACCTATCGTCCTGGGTACTTGTCGGCCTGGTTATTTGTCAGCCTGGCACTTGTCGGCCACTCTTGTAAGCCTAGGCACTTGTCGGCTTGGTTACTCATAAGCCTGGTTGCTTGTCGACACTTGTCGGCCTGGTTACTTGTCGACCTGGCACTTGTCGGCCACTCTTGTAGGCCCAGGCACTTGTAGGCCTAGTTACTCATCAGCCTGGTTACTTGTCGGCCATACTTGTGACTGGTCATACGGTACACAAGCCTCCCAAGCTTGAGTAGTTGTTGAAGTACGAAGAGCTTCATAAGCAGCGTTGGCGGCTTGAGTCTTTGGAGACTTGTCGGCCTGACACTTTTTAGCCATTCTTGTAGTCCTAGGCACTTGCCGGCCTGGTTACTCCTCAGCCTGGTTACTTGTCGGCCATACTTGTGACTGGCCATACAGTACACAAGCCTCCCAAGCTTGAGTAGTTGTTGAAGTACGAAGAGCTTCATAAGCAGCATTGTCGGCTTGAGCTCTTTGGAGACTTGTCGGCCTGACACTTGTCGACCATTCTTGTAGTCCTAGGCGCTTGTCGGCCTGGTTACTCCTCAGCCTGGTTACCTGTCGGTCATACTTGTGACTGGCCATACGGTACACAACCCTCCCAAGCTTGAGTAGTTATTGAAGTACGAGAAGCTTAACATGTAGTGTTGTCTGCCTCATTAAAACCTTCTCAGCCAAAACCCTCCTTAGGGAAAAAAGACTGAGGTAGGAAAGAGTGCCCTATTGCATTGCAACAAGACAACAAAGCATAAACTGAAATAGAATTTGAGATAGACAAAAAGCATAAACTAACTAAAATAGAATTTGAGATGGGATGCGTTCCAAGTCCTTGGTATTGCCTTTCCCGATAAGTGCTCCAGGTGATATCGCCCATTTCCCGCTACTTGCCGGACCCTAAAGGGTCCCTCCCAGTTGGCAGAGAACTTGCCTTCTCCCTATCTTGTTTCACTTCTCATTCTCCATACTAAGTCCCCAGCATGGAAACTTCTCGGTTTGACGTTAGAGTCATATTTCCTTTCAGCCCTTCTTTTGCTTGCCTCTTCTCTCACTCGTGCCTTGTCTCTTAGTTCGCTGACTAAGTCCAGGCTAGCCATGAGACTTTCACTATTAAGCTTTAAGTCGAACATCTCTCTGCGTAGGCTGGGCTCTCCAAGCTCCAATGGTAACATAGCGTCTGAACCATAAGTGAGGCTGAAGGGGGTCTCCTTGGTTGAAGACTGTGGAGTGCACCGATATGCCCAAAGCGCTTCCAGCAACTCCTCAGTCCATCTTCCTTTGGCTGTTCCCAGTCTTTTCTTCAATTCATTCAGGATGACTTTGTTTGCGGCTTCAGCTTGTCCATTGGTTTGTGGGTGTTCTACGGAGCTGGTGATGGAGCGAATTCCCAATCCTTTGTAAAAGTCCTGGAGTCCCTAGTCAATGAACTGTCTCCCATTGTCTGAAATGATTGTGTTCGGTAGCCCGAACATGCATATTATGTTCTTCCACACGAAAGACTGGACCTTGTTAGTAGTGATGGAGGCCAGGGGTTCGACCTCTATCCACTTAGTAAAATAGTCAACAACAACTAGGAGAAACTTACACTGTCCCTTCCCAAGGCTCAATGCTCCAATGATATCAATTCCCCACTGGACAAAAGGCCATGACGAATTCATATGATGCAACACTTCAGGTTTAACCCTTAGTATATTGCCAAATTCTTGGCATTTTTTACACTTCTTCACGTATTCTGCAGCATCACTTTCCATTGTTGGCCAGTAGTATCCGGCCCTCAGTGCTCTGGTTGCCATGCTGCGTCCTCCAGAGTAAAGGCCACAAATACCTTCATGCAATTCGGCCATGACGTACTTTGCCCGACTTTTGTTGATGCATTTTAACAGTGGTCTCGAATAGCTTTTTCGGTACAGCTCGTCCCCTATCAGGGTATATCTTGTGCATTTTCGCTTCATGGCAGTCTCCTCAGTTTCTTCGCATGTGCCTTCTTTTAGGAACTTAATGATAGGTATCATCTAGCATTCTTTGTCCTCTTCAATATTCATGACTTCCTCCCTGTTAGATATGCTTAGTGTGGGGACTGTCATCTGTATGACCGAGTGGTAGTGGTTCTTGTTTTTGGTGCTTGCAAGTTTGGCCAACAGGTCAGCCCTTGTGTTCTGTTCCCTTCTGATGTGTTCTACCTTCGCTTCTTTAAAAGTTAAGAGGAGATTCAACACTTTCTGATAATATTGCATCATCATGTGGTCTTTGACTTGGAACACTCCGGTCAGTTGCCCAACAGTCAACTTTGAATCGCTCCTACACTTCCTCTGCTCCCATTTCTTTAGCCAAACTCAGTCCTGCAATTATGGCCTCATATTCAGCTTGATTATTAGTAGTTTTGAAATCAAACCTCAGCGACTGCTCGATGGTAAGTCCCGCTGGTCCCTCCAAGATGATTCCGACTCCACTTCCTTTGGCGTTTGAGGACCCGTCGACATAGATGACCCATTGGGTGTTGGGACTTGCAGGGTCCGAACTTAATTCCACTAAGAAGTCGGCCAGTCGTTGAGATCGTATAGCCCCTCGCGGCTCATAGGTGATTCCGAATTCCGACAGTTCGACTGACCATCATATCATTCTCCCTGCGAGATCAGGCTTTGTCAGCATCTTCTTGATAGGGTAATCAGTTTTAAGTCTCTACTGTCAATTTAATGAATGATGAGTATATTTAGATGAAAAACATCCTCCAACACACGATTAACTATGAATAAAATAATAATAAATATAAAACAAAATAAAATACTTATGAGACAAATATGTTCCTATTGTGATATTGATTGTATTAAGTCATCATCCAAGTTATGTACGTGACTGCGTCACAATATAGATAATTAGATCTTTATTTGTTCTAAAAAGTATGTATGGGTGTGGCATTAAATGAATCAGTACATGTATTTAACTGCACATGCGGATGAATGTGAAGTCATTGTTATATTTATAAAAAGGTGGTTGACAAAATGATTAAACATTTTATAATGGACTATTTGACATATGAATATTTCTTACAACATAAAATATGTGAATATTTATTGAAGTATGATGTTAACTTAATCCACACACTTATTGTTTGATGTATTGTGTGCCTTTCATCTATTCTTTTATGTATTTTATCATACTTAAGAAAAAAAAGACAATATAGTGTTATATCTTTTATTAGACAAAACTCTCGTGTCTTATATGATAGGCTAACATTATTGTTTTTTAGACAAAGTATGATATGTTTTATACTTATTTGTTTGTAACCTTAATCAAAATCTTATGTTATTAGGTTTTTGTCTAAATAGTTGTTTTAGTTAGAAATGACTCAGGTCTAAATATTACTTGTATTTTTACATCGTTAGTCTATTTATTGAGATTTGACGAAGAATTGGATGTAATATGTATTTATATATGAATCAAAATAAAAATTTACAACATAAATTTTCTTTCCTTAAAATTGTTTTAGATTACATGTTATAAATTTACGCTAACAAGAGAAGCTGTTTGTCATCACTATATGCTAACTTTGCAAAAATAAAAAATAAAAAAAATTCAAAAAAGTTTTAGTATATAATTCAACCGCCAATTTTTTTGTATTAGACGTATTTTTCCCAATTCTTTCAGAGACACATCAGTCTATTGCTTCATATTAAAAAGGTTGTAAGCTTTGGTAGTTTTGGTTTACTTATAACTACTTTCTCTTCAAATAATTTCTTGAAGTCATAAAAAACTTAATTACTCCAACCATTCCAAGTTTGTTCCAGTCAACATGCTAACAAAGAAAAAACATTAGTACCTCCACATATAAGAATGTGGAATGATCCACTCTAGACCTCTCACTCTGAACCTTTTAAAACTTGCTATTTCTCACCAACATCCTTTCTTATTCTCCTCCTCCAAATATTGATTTGCTTAACTTCTTCTTTATTTTATTGTTGTAAATTTTGAACTATTTACATTACTTGGGTTATGATAATAGCCTTCTCTCTAACATTAGGAAGATTAATTTTGTGTTCCTCTATCTCTCTTATTTATTGGAGGATTAATTGTGTTCCTCTAATCTCTCTTATTTTTACTCAAAATGAAAGAATTTATAACAAAAGATTTAGTCAAAAATACAATAATAACGTTTAAGATTTATAGAAAAAGCATTTAGAGTAAGAATCTTTGCCTAGATGAAAGGAGTTTTTTTTTTTTTTTTTTTTTTTTTTTTTTTTTTTTTTTTTTTTTTTTTTTTTTTTTTTTTTTTTTTTTCATATGCTTTTGTTGGTTCATTCTATTAGCCCCTCAATTTGTTAATAACCGTATTAATTTGTTAATGGAGTTCAAATACCAAATATAAATACTCCTTTGTTTTTCACTTAAAATTTAACAATTTTATTAAATTCTTATATATTTTTTTTCAGTTGATCCTTTACATAGGGTGTCTGATAACCCGCCTTCAATATCGATCCTAATACCAATTTAATATTGAATTTTAAAAATAAAAGACTAAATTACATTGACTTAAAATTAAGAAACCCATTCATTAATAAAAAAGTAACTATTTATTAACGGTGAGATAAAATTGTTTATATAAAAAATGAATATTGAGATAAGAACAAGCTACTAAGCCTAAAATTAAAATAAGTACGTGTGTTTGCGTATGTATACGAAAGATCTCAGTACAAACCACTTAAAACAGACAATCTAATCTCTTTCACTCAAATATTTATTTATATAAATATATATAATTTATCTGAGTGAAATTGAATTTGATAAATAGAAAAAGGTTTTTGTTAATAAATTTTGTTATTTAAAAAGTTGTTGTTTTTTCTGTTGTGGCCATTATTTTTCTTTACAAAGAAAACAAAAACAGATTCGTATATAATTAAGAAAATCGAACGTTTGAACAGAGATTAGAAACATAAATAAGGATAAGTACAGAGTGGAAAACATCTCTTAAACGTAAATAGAAGACACAGAGAAAGTTTCTCAGACTTCCCCAACAATCGTCCTTCTCCTCTGTATCTTCCAACATCCATTATTTTAAGGTTTTTGCCCACTCCTTTTAGTCCTTTCTTCTTTCTATATTATTATTCTTCTCCACCCATCGCTTTTTCTTCAAGATTACTGCATCATCCATACCTATTATTCTTCTATTTTTCTCTCTCACTCTCACTCCCAAAGTACCGTGCCCGTTCATCTGCTCCTCTTTCACATCAACGTTTCCGTGCACTTAACCCTCTCCTATGTCGTCATTAATAGCTGTTTCGCAGACCCAATTGCTCGATATTAAGCCTCGCTTCGTGTCTCCGTCTCATCAATCTCGTTCTGTTTTCTTGCCCACGGGGTTACCAGTAGGGGTTCGAGGGTTACGCGCTACCATGCCCAGAAAGGAGGTTATTGTGTCGGCGGCGACGGCAGAGACGCCGAAGAAGAAAAGGGGGTTCGTGGAGGAGATGAGGCACGTGGCGATGAGGCTGCACACCAGGGACCAGGCGAAGGAGGGTGAGAAGGAGGTGAAACAGCCTGAAGAGAAAGCCGTTACCAAGTGGGACCCAACTGTTGAAGGGTACCTCAAGTTTCTTGTGGATAGTAAGGTCGTTTACGACACTCTAGAAGACATCGTTAAAGAGGCTCCTCATCCTTCTTGTCAGTGTCTCTTTTCTCCCATGATAATTTAGTAAAATGGTTTTGTTTTGCGTGTTTGTTTTAATGTGAAAAATGTTTTTTTTTTTTTTGTTTTCGATAGTGCTGCTAATATGTGGCGGTGATTGTGAGGTTGTTGTTGTTGGGGCTAATGTGTGTCTTGCGTTGTGGTGTTCTGTTTTACGAGTTGCATGAGTTTTATGTGATGCTTGTTTTAACTCCAGCTAATGATGAGTTGCAACCAATAATTGTTGTTACATTTGAGTGCTCTGGCAATTGTGAAGCTCATTTTTTGTTGTTTTTGATTTCATTGATTTGTAATTTTTGCTTTGATATTGCGATCTTTATAAGATCTCCCATTTTTTTGCGGCTAATATTTGTGTGCAAATGATCATCCGTAGTATTTTGGGAATTAAGGCAAATTTTGAGCTGTTGAGAGGTTATATATGTGGGTACAAGTGGGACAGACAGGGTTACAAGGTCATTGGAGAGTATCCATCACCTGATTCGTTAATGTTTGACTTGATGATGCTGAATATAAATTGATTATACCAATTTTTGTGAACCTGATTTTTCTAATTCAGTGAGTGTTTCTTGTTGTTATACATACAGGTTGTACTACAACTGACATGTTGGTGTTGGTATATATGTTCAAATCCAATTTTTAAATGTCCAATGCAACTGTGTTTCTTGTGTAGATGCTGAATTCAGAAATACTGGATTGGAAAGGTCTGAAAGTTTGAAAGAAGATTTGGAGTGGTTCAAGGAGAAAGGTTATACTATTCCTGAACCTTCTTCTCCAGGACTTGGCTATGCACAATATCTTAAGGAGTTATCCGTTAAGGATCCTCAAGCATTCATTTGCCACTTTTACAACATCTACTTTGCTCATTCAGCTGGAGGTCGAATGATCGGGAAAAAGGTAAGCAGTTACATGCATCCTTAAAGGGGTTAAACTATGTTGTGTCTTTTTACATCTTTGGTTGAGTGCTATTTATGGGCTGGAACATCAGTTTTATGATTTATAGACGCATTCATATCTTGGGACATATTCTCATTTGTCCTCTCCTTATGGATTGTTTACTACTCTATATATCTTCACTGATAATGTGAGAACATAATGAAGCTTTTGATGAAGTGGGAATATCTCATCTTTCCTTTACGTCTGCAAAGTCTTATGTCTGATACCTGTAGTAGGTATATATCATCTGGCATGTGACTATTTCCATAGAGATATTTGTAGAACACTTTCTCGCGTGTAGCTATTAGTATGTCGGTGTTAATTAATCATAATACTAAAGAATGCATACACGTATAATTAGCATATCACTTAAAGAACTGTAGACATCTCAGCCCAAAGCCCTTTCTGAACCTGAACCTGTCAAAAGTAAAATACGCAATACACCTCAACCTTAAAGCAAAGCAACAGCAAGGATTAAAATTATGCTGTTTTCTATTACAAAGCATAAAAGAAAAATAAGTGATAGCAAGCTTCTTACAAATCTGTGGGTTCCTACTTGTTTTGTTTTGGATGAAATTTGTTTATCTCCAACAACACAGGACATCTTTAAGCTTCACTATGTTCTAAATATTTTCTTTCACTATCACCTGATGAGATAAAAGCCAATACTGAATGTTACTCTGGCCATTCTATAATCAATAAGTTCTTCCTGCATCTTACAGGTTGCTGAAAAGTTACTTGAGAGCAAGGCATTGAACTTCTACAAATGGGACGGTGACCTTCCCGAGTTGTTGCAGAATGTGAGGGACAAATTGAATAAAGTTGCTGAAGTAAGTTTCTTAGCTTAATTGTTTGCATACATTTCTTTCCAATAGGTTTATCTCTGTTGCGGTTTTATAATTAGCAAAGGATACAGTGATATCTTCCAATTTTTCTTAGTGAATTTACTTTTTTGATATTCCTTTTTTAAACAGGATTGGACTAGGGAAGAAAAGGACCACTGTCTAGAAGAAACAGAAAAGTCATTCAAGTTATCGGGAGAGATTCTCCGACTGATTCTATCGTGATATTAAAGTGCCCTGCTGTATGTGCTATCTGTGTAATTATGGTTATTAAAGTGCATGGTGGAAGCCAAGAACATTATATGTGAATTATTTAATTTCCAATGCAAAGGATAATTTGATTTGCTTTTGTCAAATGGGCGTTGAGTCCTTTGTTGCTGTGAATAGGACATTTTATGACTAATCCTAAGCCAAAAAAGGCTACCACGATATTGATAGAAACTATTGATAAAAGCAGCAAGAGACCAACTCTTTAATTACCTGATCAGAAAATGCAGAAATTTAAAGATAAATTTAGAGATCAGTATATACGTTGAATTTCTATCTAAAATCTACTTCTTTCGGCTTTTCTGTCAATTCAGGCACTTGCTTTATCTATCTTTTCCTAAAATTCTTGTTCCTTCTAAACCGTATATCCCTTGCCCACAACACCACCTTTATTTCCTACTTTATCTATCTGAATATTTGACCGAAACACAGTTTAATGGTAGTTTCAGTAACATTAACACAAATCAGTCACGGAAGGAGATTGCACCCATAATAATACTTGTGTTTGGGAGCCTGTTAATTGGTCTTAAAAGTGGTTTTTCATTTATCTCCAGATTTAATTTTAATTTGACAATATTCGCTTTGAAGACCAATCTTGAAAAATATTGGTCTATGTTATTCATCAAGGAATTTATCTAGTTTAGTAAGAGATGCTTACTTTTTTTAAAAAAAAAATTATGCTGGCATCACAATAAAATCTGACATCTAGTCAGGTTTTAACAATTATGTCATCACATGAAATAAGATACAAAATAAAAAAGAATATAAAATAAAAAAAAAAAGAACATATAAACATGGGAGAACTAAGTCAAAATTCATAAAAAAAAAAAGAAACACCCCAAACAAATTATGAAAGTAGGCAAATAGTTAGACTAGCAAAACTTAAACCTATTAGTAAGTCCAAATGATAGTTATACTATCGAAACTTAAACTTATTAGTAAGTCCAAGCGAGACCAGTTTATTTGCACTCTCCCTAAAAGTATAAAACACTTTGAAAAAATCTACACCTCTATCTGATAGACCAAGGAATTAAGAAAAAACCATTGTACATTAAGCTGAAATCACACTTCAGCCACAAATGCCTACAACCAATCTTCCTAGTATATTCAATGAGAAAGATAACTCTCGTAAGTTCAGCAAAAAGAGATGATTGTACACCCAAGAAGGAGGAAAAAGCACCCACAAACTCCTCTATGTTTTCCCTAAATATGCCTCCAGAAGATCCCTTTAATATTTTGATCCAATCAATAAAAGGAAAATTCCAAACAACCGGAACGGGTTTTTTCACTCTCACTCTATAGTGGGTACCAAAATAACTTTAAAATAAAAAAATCAAATATATCATTATTCATGAATTTACTAGAAAAATTACTTAGCATCCTAACTCTCATTTGTAAACTCACATTGATGGTTGAATGAAATGTTCTTTCGATTTTATTCTTTTTGTTTTGATTATTATCTTGAGAAGTTTTCTTAGATAAATCTTTTGACATTTATCATTTGATTCTTAAATTGAAAATGATGTGTTTTTTTTTTTTTTTTTTTTTTTTTTTTTTTTAATTTTTTTTTTTTTTTTTTTTTTTTTTTTTTTTTTTTTTTAATTTTTTTTTTTTTTTTTTTTTTTTTTTCATTCTCTTGTCTTAATCTATTTTTGTTTATATTTATCTTTTAATTCTTGTTTTCACATTGAAACTAATGCAAAATAAATGAGTTTCTCTATGATTTTCCTTGCTTTTGTCAATCACTTCTCAAATCATAAAATTTCTCTTCTATAACACTTCTTAAGTTAATCAAGATCTTCTTAATCTATTAAGGTTTACATCAAAAACTATGTTTACTAGGAACTACTTTCTCGTTAACTATCATAATTCAATTAGAAGCAGAATGAAAAAGAAATATCCCAAACACCTATAACACTTAATTTGACTTATGTGTTGAAATCTTTTAAAAAAAGATGATGTAGAATGTTTATCCTTAAAGAGATTATTCTTGAGATCGACTCTTAGGAAAATTTGGAAGGGATGTTTATGATTTCAAAATTTGTTTTTATCCTTCCAAGATAAATTGTAAAACCCATGAGTAATTTTTTTTAAACATCTTTTCTTCTAATTTGTGATTCAACCTTAATAGGTAGGTGAACCAATTTTTCTAAGAAGTGTACTCCTTAATTCCACAATGTCTTTCCACATTATCTTGAATTTCTCTCCTCAAGTCCACTCCCAACCTAGCTATGTTTGGCTTCATTTAATTAATAATGTAAACTAACATTAAAACGTTAAATAAAGCAATCCCTGAGCCCTTATAACATTCATCTACCCTCTTATATCCTTCTTGAAATTGTTAAAGCTTCAAAAGGAACTCCTTTTTTCCATAATGAGAAGAAACAAAACACGCACTCATGCATGATTTTAAGCCCTCCCAAGAGATCAAGTTTGGTTTCTTGTTTTTTCCCAATGTTTGTCAACATTTTATGGCTCCATTGCATGACATTGTTCAAACTTCAAGGAAGTTAATTTTACATGTTGCCTTTATCTATATCATAAGCACGAAAAATTCGATCTACTTTACCTTCTCATTCTAGATATATAATGGGATCACAATTCCCATCAACAAATGTAGGCAATTTAGTATGATAATTGGAATTTGGTAATTAATGTCTTTCTTCATAGTGTTGATTGATGATACATAATTTTTACACATATTTATAGTTTTGTTATAAAGTGAAAACACTTTTCTATTTTTAGTTTTTAATTCATTTCTATTTAATAGTAATAAAATGTACATATTTACTTTGATTTTTTATTTTTGACTCGTCTAATATTTGCTCATTGTTTTTTTATGTATATATTATCTTTTACTGGTTTCAATTACAGGATTCTATAACTCTAGGACTTCAAAATAGAGATATGATTTGCTAGGTTTGAAATTTTCTACTATTTACCATCATTTTTGAAGTTGAGACAAATTTACTAAAATTTTGTAAAAGAACTTAAACTTTTATAATTAAACTTATAAACTTAATTAGAGTGTACATTTTTTCAGAGGATATGGATAAGAGGCTTCTAGAAGGAAACTAATTATGTGATTTTGTCTTTATGATATAATCAAAATACCATCAATTCTGTTTATTTGTTTTTATGACATTATCAAATTGTAATTATTTTATTTTATTTTCTTTATTTAGCTATACCTAGAATGGGTACAATACTTGTATATATTCAGTTCTCTATTTTTGATGAAATACAGAAACAAAGAAATATTTTCATTCTCATTCTCATATCCTTGTTCATTTTTGTTCATCTCTTTATTTTCATATTATGGTATCAGAGCTTTAATTTGAGAGCACTGGTTGCTACATTTGTCATGGCCTAAATTATTGATCTCTCACAATATTTTAGTTCATCTTATCATGTTAGTTCTCATCAACATATGATTTTTTTTTATTGGTACACAACAAGAGAGACAAATTTTTGGTGATCAGTAAAAAGTAATGAATGATACTAACAGAAGTAGTTAGAAGTAGTTTTGAAAGACGATATACTTCTAAAGTCTGCAGTCATTGTGGAAAGACAGGACATGTGATTGATACATGCTATAGAAGGCATGGTTTTCCACCTCAGTTCAAGTTTAAAAATCATAAAGCAGACTGTAATGATAATCAGCAGAATCATGGAGGTTCAAGGTCAGAGGTACATTCTCAACACATTGGTTTGACTCTTGAGCAGTATCAAATATTGTTAGTCCTTCTACAACAGCCTAAATCCAGTGACAATGTCTCTAATCAAATATCTGGTATTCCTTCCAATACAACAACACACTGGTAATAAATTTCTCTCTTCCTTTAGTTCTTGGATTATTGATAGTGGTGCTACTGATAATATTTGTTCATCCTTGAGTCATTTCATTTCATATCATTAAATTAATCCTATCTCTATCAAATTACCAAATGGAAATCAAGTCTTTGCAGATTATTCTGGAAGTGTTTTTATCAATCAAGATCATGTCTTAGATAATGTTTTATATATTCCTAACTTCACTTTTAACCTTCTTTTAGTAGCAAAGTTAATTGATAATTTGTCTTGTGTGATTGTTTTTTATTCTAATGGTTGTCATATTAAGGACAAAACCTCTTTCAAAATGATTGGATTAGCTGAGATGCAAGGTAGACTTTATATACTCAGGGTCCCTTCCTATCAAAACCTTCAAATCAAACCTGTCAAATCTCCACATATCACCAATACTGTCAATTTCACTACTAGTGATCTCGAAACCTTTGGCATTTTCGGTTAGGGAATGTTTCAAACAAATCTTTAGATGTTATAAAAAATAAATTTCCTTTTGTTAAATATAATTAATCTTTCATTTGTGATATTTGTCATTTTGCAAAGCAAAAAAAGACTCCCCTTTCCTCTTAGTTCATCTAAATCTAAAAAATGTTTTGATTTGATTCATATTGATGTGTGGGGACCATACTCAGTTACATCAATTCATGGTCATAAATATTTTTTTACCATAGTTGATGATTATTCAAGGTACACATGGGTTTTTCCTTTAAAACAAAAATCTAAAGTTGTTAAGATTTTGGAAGATTTTGTTGTTTTTATTCAAACACAATTTGAGTCAGGAATAAAAGTAATAAGAAGTGATAATGGAATTGAATTTTTCATGACTAATTTTTTTAGCAATAAAGGAATAATACATCAAACTTCATGTGTCAATACTCTAGAACAAAATAGTATAGTTGAAAGAAAACATGGTCATTTATTAAATGTAGCAAGAGCTCTCATGATACAATCTCATTTACCCAAAATTTATTGGTCATATTCTGTGATATACATGCTGCACATATTATAAACATGCTTCCCACACCAATTTTAAATGATTTCTCTCCTCATGAAATGCTTTACAAAACTCCACAAGATTTTAATCAATTAAAGGTGTTTGGGTCTTTATGCTATGCTAGCACTTTGTCAACAAATAGAAGTAAATTTGATCCAAGGGCATCAAAATGTGTTTTTATTGGTTTTAAGAAGGGGACAAAAGGATATATTTTGTTGAATATTCAATCAAGAGAAATTTTTGTGTTTAGGGATGTTGTCTTTTATGAACATGTTTTTCCATATCAAAGAGTTGAAGATACTAGCAATGAAACTGACAGTCCAGACATTTATGATCAAATTATTTTTACAGAAGATCAACCTATTTTGAATAAGCCATCACAAGTCATTTTTACACCCTGTGAGAATATTGAAAATAATGTTAATGATGACCATGAATCAGACATTCAGATCCCTGAAGAAGTTTGTTCTCATAGAGACCAAAACCTTAATGAAAATCATGAAACAACACAGTCCATTAGAATGAGTACCAGACCTAAAAGACCTCCTGAGTATCTAAAGGATTATCATTGTACTCTCAATGTTTCCAATACATCTTCTAGAGTTAAATATCCTTTGAATTCTGTTTTGTCTTATGATAAATTATCACCATCTTATAAACCTTTTGTTATGTCTATTTCTTCACATGTTGAGCCAAACACT
>Ga0209700_100547_pt1 | contig 71684 bp, 21 predicted proteins | sample SiratroredBW_FD_187528 | JGI IMG/M metagenome (GOLD analysis project Ga0209700, IMG submission 187528) | Root nodule microbial communities of legume samples collected from California, USA - Siratro red BW (SPAdes) (version 2) | ecosystem: Host-associated > Plants > Roots > Nodule | place: USA... | reverse complement strand
GTAGACACCAGCAATACCACCCCCACCTATTATCCATAATCATAAGTTACAAAAATATTACTAGTAATTGTCCTTTTATGTTTTAATTTCTCTTACTTGTTACTTTCTAAAGTATTTATCTTGAAAAAAGGTTACGTGTTTGAGACTTCACCTCTTTTAATTTAATTGCCGATATTATTATATACACACTAATTATTTTAAGTGAAAGTAAAAAAAATGAGTTTCTTGATCATGACTAAACAATACAAATTTTTCAACTCAAATTGATTATCTTTTAATGTTAATGTTATATCTAATATAGTATATTTATCAAATCAATACATATAACACTTGTTTTAATATTGATTATTATAAATTGATTTGCTAAAAGATAAATAGAAATATAATTTATATATATTATCATTCTTTTAAAATATATTACGTGATATGTGTTAATATGCAATATAAAGTTAACAAAAAAAACAATTTAAATTTAAAAGAAAGAACAATCTGAAAACGAAAACAAGAAAAGAAAGAAAGTTGAAGAAACACATTCTAAGATGAGAAAATTTTGTTCATTAATATTATGTTTTGAGACGCGATACAAAGAGTATTTGTATTATGAATGTCTAATCTTATGTTTTAACGTGTCTATCAAGTTTTATTTATAGGATTATAATACAATAATTAGTAATATTTTTAAAAGAAAAATAACTTTTATTTTATACTAATTTTATTCGGCTGATACGTCTTTTATATCTTACAACTTACGTCTCATTTTACTTTAATTGTTTCTCAAATTACTTCATTTGTAATTTATTCAATTTTCTCGTATTAGAAATATTTCTCAAGAATATCTATTAAAACAATCTAAGAATATCGATATTGATCTTATCAAACAAGATAATTTACTTCTTTCAAAGTCTAAAACTACAATTTTCTTGAATCATAAGTAAAATGATAACTTATATCGAATTTTATAAAATAACTCTTCTAAATAACGTGTCTTTAGATCAACATTTTCATAAATCAAATAATGAAGTTTCTTATGTTTAACACATTTGTCTGTTTTAATACACTTCAAATAAATGATGCTATAACACTAATACTTTAATATTGATACATATTACTTTTTACATATTATTTTTTTAATTTAAACAGAATTTAAAAATATGATATTATTAGTTAGGAATACAAAATAGGTAAGTTGCAATTACTTGGATTATGTCAACATGCTAGCCTATCTATATAGCTTGTTAATTTGCACTAGTCAAACACTTTAGAAAAGGAAAAAACAATGGGTGAGTTAGCTACAGAAAATTTGGTAACAATCACATTATTTCATTCACAGCAAAATCAAATGACAATATGTTGATATAAAAATAAAAAATATTTTCAGCATTTCATATAACGAAATTTTTAATATAAACTTAATTAAAAATATTCAAATTTATAATGTACTTAAAATTTAATTAAATCTATTTAAAAATTAAGCATCAGATTTTAAATTTTCACTATGATTTCTTTTAAGTTTTTAGTATTGTTTAAAAATTAAAATATATATTTACTACTTTCTTTAATTTATTTTCTAAATTCAATTTGTCCAATATCAATAAAAATTATTTAAATAAAATTTAGATTAAATTATTAAGATATTAGATTTTAAACTAAATTTTATTAATTAAATTAAATTTATGAAATACAAAATTTAAATATTTTTCCCTTTTAACGTACTAGTTCCTCATCAGGCTAATCCGTTCCTAAACAAATGATTTTCAATTCACGGCTAATTTGTCCTAGCTTGTTGCTTCTATTTTAAATAATACTACAATTTTATTTTTTAAATTTACAATACATATTGAATATTTAATTTTTTTTATGGTATGAGCGTAAAAGCAAAAATAATAATAATATTTTTATAGCTGGACATTGTTAAAAACTTATTGTTATAATTATTATCATTATTATTTGTTATTTAATTTTTAATTGCAATTTTTCAAAACTATTAATGAATAAGAATTATTATTTATTGTTAGAGTGAATTTTTAATACTTTCATTTTATAATTGAATTACAATAGACAACAAACGTCATTTCTAATAATAGATACATTATTGTTAAATACAACTCAGTAGTATCAGTGATTGATTGAATTAAAATAATAAATCAAATAAAAACTTGAAAATACAATAAGATATAATAGTATAATAAGAATATACTAGAATTAAAATTGGATAGACATCATTTTATTCAAATAAATGTTTTGAAATTTTCAAAAATCAAACTATATTTACACTTCGAGTTTCCAGATTCAGCTTTTTCTTGGGTTTTAGTCTTAAAAAATTGTAACGAGATAATGAGAATAAGTCAAATGTGTCAATCACTTTATCTTATTTCACCCAGCTAAAAAATCACCTAAAATAATAAAAAAACATTAAAATAACTATAAATGTAAAAAAATAATATAAATTCAGATTTTGAAGAAAAAAGAACACGAAACAATTTAAACATAAAAAATTTCAGAAAAATGGAAATCACAAGTTGCACGAGCAATTGCCACAACGACAACTACAATATAATGTGAACATTTATAGAATTTAAAAATTAGTACAAATATTTAAGAAATATTGTTGGATCCAATGCTTGCTAAATTATGACTTGATTTATTCAGTTTTCGCAACAAAATATTGAAGCAACTAGCAATAACTTTTTTCCCAATAATTATACAATTGGGAATCAAATAATTATATTTGGTACTTGGATTATCAAGTCTTCTTTACAAGACAATTATTAATTTCCACAACAAACAAATATAATATAGTTTCATTAACAACATAGAAGACAAAAATCATACAATTTAAATATTAAAAAATGTCATACCTTTAAAAGTTAGTTTCTCGCTTATAATGGTTTAAGTTTTAAAATTTTTGTTTAAAAAGAACAGTTTAAATTTTTTTTATATTAAAATTTCTTCAAAAATACTTCAGCTCATACAAAATAAGCAATTTGCAATACTTTTCAACTAAGGTTGTATGATAACTATATCCAGAAAAAAAAAGTTCCTCTCTTATAAGAAATACACATTTACAACTACATTGGTATAAGAATTGTTATAAAAAAAAAGTAAAACAACGATGATGATTGAATAAAATTCCATTGTTAAGAGTAAGAAACAACAACAATTGAAAAAGAAAACATTATTAAAAGTGCAAAACAATGATGATTACATGCAAAATCCTCTTATTATATCTTTTAATAGGCCTAAATTGTATGAATTTGCAACGTTTGATAACTTTATTTGGTATTAATTACTATAATATAAATTAAATTATATTTCTCTCTTCTCTTGGAACAATTAAATAATCTGCTTAATCGTAATTTTGATAATGTATTTGAAAAAAAATTGTAATTTTTTTATAGTCTATTAACTTTTAAATATCCTCAACCTTTTTAATTTTAATTGTAAAATATATTATAAAAAATTGAATTGAAAATTGCAAAAAATTATCAGCAATTAAAATTTATAATCCCAAAATTGTGTAAAACTAAATTTAGAAACTAAAATTATGAGTAATTGAAAACTAATAAACTAAAATTACGGGGAAAAAAAATCAAAGTTACCATTAACTCTAAATATTTCAAATATAAAATTAGATACTGTAAATAATTCCATACTTTTGTTCTGTAGTTTAGAATAAAAAATAAATTTTACACATATTGTAGCTGAAACAAGTTAATTGAATTACTTTTATCTAACATCTGAAATTATATAATAATGAATTCAATTTCTCTGAAACGCATAGTGCATGCTAAGCAAGAAATGGATGGCAAAAGTGTAATTTAGGAGTTATAAAGGGGTGGTTTTGTTATTACCACCGACTTAGCGAAAAGATAATGAGAAGTTAGCTGATAGAAAGGTTTATGAAAGAACAACATTTTGTATTTGACGCGACATTCGACCCAACCTAACCCATTCTCTCCTCTCTTCTCTCTTTCTTTAGCGGCGTTTAACATTGTACTTTCCTGTTACTTCCTCTTCTTCCATTCCCCTTATTTAATTAATTAAAAATTAATTAAAAAATAAAAAATATCATCATTTTCTTTTGCTCTTCTTTCGTCTCTTATAAAGGTCGCAATTATTTCTCTTTTTATTTTCTCTCACCTCGTCTCACTTTTTTCTGATATTTCTCCAATTTCTCGTCTCTCAGCGGTTGCCTGATCACGCTGTCAGCACCCGTGAAACGGACCACGCAGGTCAGAAGTTTGTTTAGTGCGTTTTTGTTTCTGCTTCATCGCTTTTTCGGTTTGGTTTACCTTCTGGGTATGTGTTTTCTCGGTGGGATGGTTGATTGTGGATGATGGGGTGTTTGAAGTTTGAATTTTTCTGACAGTGGCTTGTGGGGTTGTTTCATTTCTGGAATTATTGGTGTGGGTTTGCTTGTGGGGTTGTTGGGTTTTTTTTGCATGATTGACTTGGTAGTGTAGTGGTTTTAGTTGATAGGTTGGTTGGGATTTGGAAGTCAGGGTTCGATGTTCATGTAGATTTAGAGGGTTCTTGTTGTTTCTTTGTTGTTTTTAATTGATTTCAAATAATAATGGTTTTGAAAACAAAGGGGGTAGAGTAGTAGTTGTTTTTGTTACAGGGTTACACCGAATTTGGAGAAAGTTGGGAGTTGTGACCAAATGAGAACAATCTTTTCTTCACAGTTGAGATTGACATGGATTACTGTCATGGTGATATCTGTGTGGTTACGATTTTGGTATTGCATATTGTTCTTGTTGTAATCCTTGTGTTTATTTGGTGTCTTTCATCTCTATTGATGTTCTATGTTAGATTTTGTTGTTCAGGGGCGAATTTTTGTATCTTTTGTGAAGAAATGGTTTTTTTTCTGTGTAAATATTTTACTGAATCGGTATGTTTACAGGTTGTCATAAAACAATGGAGTCTCACGATGAAACAGGATGCCAGGCTCCAGAAAGGCCAATCCTTTGCATTAACAATTGTGGCTTCTTTGGAAGGGCTGCCACCATGAACATGTGCTCCAAATGTTACAAGGACATGCTGTTGAAGCAGGAACAAGACAAACTTGCGGCAGCCTCGGTTGAAAACATTGTGAATGGCGGTTCTGGCTGCAGCGGGAAACAGGCTGTGACTGCGGATTCTGTGGATGTTCAAGTTGGAAATGTGGAGATGAAGACAGTCTCTGCTGAGATTGCTGGAGATTCGTCCTCTGGTCAGAATTTGGAGATGAAAGCTAAGACAGGTCCCAGCAGATGTGCTACATGCCGGAAGCGTGTTGGATTGACCGGTTTCAGCTGCAAATGTGGGAACCTCTTTTGTGCAATGCACCGCTATTCTGACAAACACGAATGCACCTTTGATTATCAGAGTGTTGGACGTGAGGCTATAGCTAAAGCCAACCCTGCAATTAAGGCTGATAAGCTTGATAAAATCTAGGGATGCACTAGACTGGTTGAAATATGAAGTTGGATGTCTCACCTTTCCTCAGCAAATTCACATATTTTTGCTGTCTGGCTTTTGAAGTGTTCTTTTAGTGTCTATACTGATGCATGTCATGATACTGATTCATGTCATGATAGCTAGCACATGTTTGGGGAGAACCCGCATTCCTTGTTGATCGATTGGTGAGCATTCACTTGTTAGCTACAGTATGAGTATTTATGCTGGTTCGATGGACATCTTTGGCTCATTTGTAATTTGATTTCCTGGTTGGTCTGCATTTTTTTTCTTATTGCATTAATGGTGTTTACTCTTGTATGTGCTTTTACTTTAAACATTATCTATTTATAATAAATTAATGACGTTGATGGGTGATAATACTGAAAACAGATAGAATTGAAGCAGCAAGTCTCCTCCATAGAGTCATACAGCTCAAGAAACAGAAACACAGAAACTGGAACCAAAACAAAAAACTGGGAGACCTGGTGCATGAGTCACCCTCGAAGTGAGGTCTTTTAGGGAAGGTGGATCATGCAGCCTTACCCTCAAAAGGATTTGAACCCCTTAGCTTCTCAGTCACAAGAAAGCAACCTTACTGTTGTGCCTAGGCTCTGCCCTCTTTGACCTAAGTGACCCTAATTTCTCCGAAGTTCTGTTTCCTTTCCACTTCTCACCACCCTGGCTATGTTGTCATATCCTTTCCTGTCTTTCGTCGTTGCACTTGTAACTCTAATTCCTCACTATCACATTTCTCACCACTGTTTCCTTCTTGCTCCCTTCATGCATTCCCATCTCTCTCTTCTCATAAATACATATAATTTTCCTTGGTCAAACATTTTCCATCTTACGCTCCTTTTTCTTCTCTTGTACTTGTCTCAAAGGCCTACCAAATGTTTATTTTTCCTTTTTATATGCTAAAAATATCTGATATCTCAATCTTTAAGTGTAGCTGTATTCTGGACTTTGTTCTTGATGTACCCCTAATTCAGTATTGTTACTCCTAATTCTGGACTTTGGGTACATTGGGGGCCATAAGTGCCAAAGAAAAGAAAGCAAAACATGAAAACAAAATTAACTATGAGAACTAGCTCCTCTAGAACGGGGAGATTCCGATCCTCAGGGGGTAAGGGGCAAGGGAATTGGGGTTTGCTGATACTTAAAACTAATCTGGTGTTTGAAACTCAAAAATTAGCCATGTGATGGTGCAGAAATCCCTTTCACGATGTGTGTTTGAAAAGAAGTATCTTCTGACACATTTTCACGTAATTTGAATATTCATTACATAGGATGCTTCATTGCCTCTACATTGTTACATTCAATAAAATCTTGTGTAAATCCCTTTTTTAAGTGATAGGCGATCTATATCTCTCGGAAATAGTTTTTTTCCACTCTGATCTCAATAAAAAATTCCATCTGGTCAGTATGATTGCATACACAATCATGGCTTAAAGTAAAGGTTTTCTTTTAGTAGAGAATTGGCAAAAACCATTATTGAAGGCTGCCCCATTTTAGTAGTGAAGTTCACTGCATTCTCATCATTCTTGGTTGTTTCGTGAGTTCTTTTATGTTAACTACTGGTAGACAATTAGTCAAACATAATTTCTGATTGTTCAATGTAATGGAAATTAGCTTATATAAATGTGACTCTGCTATATGACTGGAGTTTTTGTTCTTTAATATCAAAATTTAGTACTCAGACATTTTGGCTGTGGCATTTCTGTTTTGCAATATAGGTTTCTGATGTCTAATTTTGTTTCTAGTATACTGTCAGAAACTACTCTGGTGCTATTTGTGGACAGTGTAATGTTTTAACAGTATTGGTGGGGACTGGAATCTGCGTGGCCTTGGTAACATTACCATTCTGATTTCATCTTCTTCAGTAGTGAAGAAGATGCCTTTAGCATCCATCATTTTCTTCTGTTTCTTGTGTGCACTACATACATTCACTGTCCCCCATTTCTGAATCAATAATACGGAGAGTTATGATTCCATATTTTGTGTTTCTTATCACTTCCTTTGCCACTACCTTTTTCATCCTTTTTTTCTTACCATTCCCTTCAAATTTGATCCTAGGTGTGAGGATAAACCATGTTCTTCAATCATTTTAAGTTCAATAGTAGTGACTATAATACTTGAAGTTCAACTCCTCGCTCCTTTAAACAACCCCTCATATTTTATCAAATTATACTCTAGATTTTTTTTTAGTAAGTTTTTTATTCTAAAAACGTTGGATATACACTCCTTTTAAGTTCTAAAAACATTAGGTTCGAAGTAAAATAAAATAAATCCCTGCAGGTTTTTGATTCGGGCTTTTACTGTTCTGTTCGATTAAGGTGCCATTTCAAGGTACTTTCTATAAATTCAATTATAATATATTTTTTCATTAGTTAAAATTAGTTTATATATAAATTAAAAATTTATTTCGAAGGTAAGATGAAGTTTTTTTACTATATATAAGTTAATTTTAGTTGATAAGTGATTTTTTTTATGTTTCTTCTCCTAAAATATATTAGTTTATTTTCACATTTTTTGAAACAGTTTGGAGTGGTTAATTTCTTGTCGTTATTTAGTCATTCATTTATCTTTTGGGAGGACAGATTGCGACTGGGTTGGATATTCAAAGGGCCTTAAAATCTCAAGTGAGAATTGCTTTTTGCACTTCTCTAGTTTCTTCTTGCACCTCCATGGAGTATTGTAAAAGTTGAAATGTTGATGCTTTAGACTTATATAGTCCAAAATATATTTTCAACTCTAGAAAAATATTTTAGATTATGTATGCTGAAACATGTTTCCACAATTATGAATAATTTTTAAATCTAAAAATACATTTCAGATTTTCAAATTATAGAATTTAGAAATGATATATTCTGAATATTAAAAATAATATATGCTGAATTAATTTAGAATACATTTTCATGTTACGAAATTTGAAAACATATTTTTACTTTGAAATACAGAATACATTTTCATATTATGTAATTTGAAAACATTTTGACTACGCAATTTGAAAACATATTTTAATTGTGAAATACATTTTTGAATTGTGTAATTTAAAATATATTTTCAGATTTTAAATACGCTTTTGGATTATATAATTTTAAGTATATATTTTTAATTTTGAATTGTATAATCTAAATTAAATTTCTGTACTGTATAATTTGAAATGTTTATAACTTAATCTTAAGTTCGTCCAAAACATCCAAAAACATGTAGGAAATTTCTAGAACAATTTTAACACGGGCATTTGATAACATGAGTTATTTACCTTTAAAAATAACCTTGTTTATATTTTTTAGATTTAATTGTAATTGTAATTTTTATTATAAAAATTTATAATTTAGTACTTCGTTTTTTTTTTCTGTACAATTTTAGTTCCTTAACTTCTATTTGTAACTTCATTCAATTTTCATATGAATATGATACTCATTTAAATTCTGCAAAAGGCTATAAGTATTATCTGTTTTCTATCAATTTCAGTATGTTATGTCTAAAATAATAAAAATTTGAGAGTAATTGAACGGATGTTAACAGATAAAATTTTTGCAAAAATTTTTAAAAATCAAAATTGTAAATAATTAAATATTAAGTGTTATTATCAAATAGAGAAATTCGTTGATATTGAAGATTGAAACAAGTTTGATTGAGTTCCTTTTTAATAGGGAAGTATAGTTAAGAAAAATGATTGAGTTTCTTTGATACTTTTAGTCACTTTGGTTTGATAATAGATGGTATTTGATTTATAATTTTGATGTTTCAAGTATAAGTAAGTTCATTTTTTGATCTTCGTTCTTTTTTTATTAGAATGTTTTTAAGAAGTCTTTATAACTTTATTTTAAATGCTAAGCTATTGATTAAAAATGTTTTTAGTCAATTAAAGTGTTTTTTTATCTTGCTATTTTGCAACTTAGAACATTTTTATTTTAGTTAACTAAAATAATTGAATTTTTTAAGAAAATAAGTTCTGTCTGTTTTAGCTATTTGAAGACAATTTTAATCAGCTAAATTCACCTTAATGTAACTTTTAAGTGATTCTAGCTTATGAGAATGATTTTTAAGTGATTCTAGCTTATGAGGATGATGTTTTAACTAGCTAAAAATCAACTAAAACTATTCTTAATTGGCTAAAACTATCAAGACCTTCAAACCTATGTTTCTTACATTTTTAATTGCAAATTAACTTAAACTTTAACACTGATAAAAGAATTTAAAATACTTTGAGTGAAAACTTTGGATTTTGATAAACATTTTTATGGAGTTATTCTACAATGATCATGAAGATTATAGATTGATAAACTTATATTGAAGAATATCATTCTTTCTTTCTGTTTATTTGATCTTAAATTGTTCAAGTGATTTTGTGTATGTGAAGTATTAAATTAAAAGCTTGAAGTAGTAAGAAATTAAGCGAAAAAAAAATCAAAAAATCAACATGTTAACTTGATATTTGTCTTTTGTTTTTGAAATAAAATAAACAAGTTACTTACATTTCTAAATAGAATGAAATATAAAATTATATATATATATATATATATATATATATATATATATATATATATATATATATATATATATATATATATATATATATTAGTCTTCTAAACTTTTTTATGTAGAAATAATACTTTTATGAAATGAATTATAAAGGTTGTTTGTTATACTTATTAGTTTTTTTTTTTTCATATTTAGTTTTGATTCCTTTATTTTTGTTGTAATTATTGTCTCAGTTGTATTAAGAATTCAAACTCCTAAAAACCAACACAATAAAGAATTTTACACCTGATTATACATGATATTACGAAAATTCTTTAAAGACTTTATGTTCATATCTTCTACGAATTTGTGTAGCCAACTATTTGTATTTTTTCTATATTACAAATATTCAACATTATTATTATATATACAAGATTGTTACAAAACTTTCATAAAAAATTAGGTTAGAAAAATATATGATGATATCGAGAATTCTTCAAATCATTTATCTTTTTATATGTCTCTATTACCTTCAATTTTTTTATATAGATGTTTAAAATAAATGTAATAAGTAGTTTAGTTATTAAAAAAATGTCAACACTCACAATTGGAGCATTTGGATCATATTGGAATGATAAAGGTAGAAAAGTCTCAACAAATGGACTAGTCAATATATAATGTAGATTACTTTGTAGACCACTTCTTTTTGCACCTCCATAGCTTCTTTCTGCACCTCCACAGAATATATAATATGAAAAGACTAAGATTGCCTTAAATAATTCTAGTAAATGATCTTAATATTCTCAGTAATTTCACCCTATATCTTTGAAAGTGATTTTTAAAAAAAAAATAAATAGATTTTACAATCTGGAAAGTATTTACTTAATTCTTTTTTATAAGAGTCTTCTAGAAATATAAGATTTTATGGAGCTGCAAAAAGAAGCAGACTGCTTTGTAGGGTTTAAATGAGGCTTAGATGCAAAGAAATTTACAATAAAACTATGATTTGAAACGATCATGGTGGGTTGTACATAATAGATATATGAGACATACGAGAGATAGATATGCTACATCTATGCTACCTCATTGACATAGAAATCATTGTTATATATGAATCAAGATTAATATATATGTATATATATAAAGGAAATAAAAAATATTTCATCAAGAGTAAAATTAGGATTAGTGTTCTACACGACTAAAAAGTTATAATTATTTCGTATCATTTATCCACGTGCATGATAAAGAAAGTGTAATACTTACGTAAGAAAAAGAGAAATTGATTCATGCTACCTTGTTGCGAGTAAAAGATAAGAGATATTTTTGTGAGGACTTGTGATATTAGTGTTTTCGTCATTGATGAGCACGTAGTATTATCACAATTATATGAATATCATATTTACATAATTTTTTATAAATATTTATAGCAAAATTAAAATTAAAAAAATAAACTTCTTGTATAAACTATAATAAAATCAATTTAGTGTAAAAAAAATTTCCTTTAACTTTCCATTCTTGAAGTCAAGAAATCGAACAAATCCAAATCTGACTTTCAATCCGCTTTATTTGATGTGAATAATTATCAGAAATTATTCAATATGAGCAATCTCTCAAATATCCAGTGTATATGCATTTAACGAGTACTGTATTTTACTAAAACAAAAGAAACATTTAATTATAATGATTTTTTATTCATATATTTAATAAGGATAATAAATTTATATATTTAATCTTAAATATTTAATAATGACAATTAAACGTGTCATTTGATTATTAATTAATTAAGGGCTTGTTACAGTTTTTTAATCCAAAGAATCTTTTATTTTTAAAAATATTTTTTTAAGTTTTATTATATTAAATTAAAAAAAACAAAATATTAAAACCATAAGTTATTTCGAATAGCTTATAATAAAATTGCCTGCTTTTTAAAAACAATTTTATAATTAATAAATATAAATTAATTTATGCTCTTTTCGTGTCTAAAAATTAAGTACATATTAAAAATAGTGATTCTAATGTAGAACAATCTAGTAATTGTATTTTAGAGTTTTTCTAAAAAAGTATAAGCTAATTTGTATTTCATAATTGTAAATTTTTAAAGTAGTTATTTTTTATAAAAATAAAATAAATTTTTTGTTGATTTGAATTATCTTTTTAATTTATTTTAGCTTTTGACTAACAAAACGCATGAAAAAATAGTCTATTTAAAAAAAAGGGTTATTTTTTACGAAAATTTAACAAAATAAGATCCGAAATCACTCCTTTTTTTTTTATATATAGAAAATCACTACTTTTTCTAACATTTAACAAAAACTGTTAAAAAAGTGATAGAGTGCGTGACTAATTAATTAGAAAAAGATTAATGTAATATTTTAATTCAAAATACTCGTTATTTTATGAATTTTGAAACAAGTCCTAGAAGTATCAAACAACTTTGATAAACATGAAGTTATTCTACAATGATCATTGAATGAAGATTATAGATTGATAAACTTATATTGAAGAATATCATTTTTTCTTTGTTTGATCTTAAATTTGTTCAAGTGATTTTGTGCATGTGAAGCATTGAATTAAAAGCTTGAAGTGGTAAAACAATTTTGTAGGCAAGAGAACACTCATGCAAAGCTTTCAATAGTCTTATGAGTTTCTTAAAAAAAAATCTCAATATGTTAACTTGGTATTTGTCTTTTGTTTATGAAATAAACTTAAAAGTTACTTACATTTATAAATTGAATGAAAAATAAAAGTAAAGTATATATATATATATATATATATATATATATATATATATATATATATATATATATATTAGTTTCTAAATTTTGTTGACATATACATTCATACTATCATCAGAATGTTTTTGGTTATACATGTTAGTCTTTGTTATTATCAGTTTTGATTTCTCCAATTTTGTTGTAATTATTGTCTCCTTATATTAAGAATCAACACCATGTAAGAACTTTATATCTAACATTATGGGAAAGTCTTCAAAGGCTTTATGTTCATATGTTTTCCGAATTTGTGTAGCCAACCACTTATATTTTCTTTACATTAGAAATATTCAACATTATTATTATATATCCAAGATTGTTACATAATTTTTTATAGAAAATTAGATTAGAAAAAATATGATGATATAGAGAATTTTTCAAATAAAATCTTATCCACATTTGAGTCTAAGCTCTCTATCTCTCTATATGTCTCTCAACTACTATCAAATTTTCCTTTTTATAGAAGTTAAAAATAAATATAACAAGTAACTTAGTTATTAAAAAAGCGTGAATACTCCCAATTGGAGCATTTGGATCATATTGGGACGATAAAGGTAGAGGAGTCTCAACAAATGGGCTAGACAATATAGTAGGTTGCTTTGTAGGGTTTAAATGGGGCTTAGATGCAAACAAATTTCCAATAAAACTAGGGTTTGAAGCAATCGTGGTGAATTTTACATAAGAGAGGTATATCAAAAATTTATTATCTGCAGAAGTAAGATACAATGAGGGAGTTAATTCATGATTGGTATGTGAAACAGTGACAATGACAGGGTGTGCTACATCTGTGTTTACTATTTCCTTTACTTCTACTAATATCTCTCTCTATATATTATTCTTTGTGATATAAATGTTGATAAAAAATATTGTTACATATGAGTAAAGATATATATATATATATATATATACATTTCAATTATAAAGAAATGAAAAAGTATTTTTCAATAGTAGAATTAGGAATCATTATTGTTCACGATTAGAGAGGGTGTAATTGTTTTATATCATTTGTTTACGTGTAAGATAAAGATAGTTCAATAAGTTAGAATCACTAAAAATAAATAAATTACATATGGATGAAAATTTATATTATATATAAAATTTTACATATGGATTTATATCTGTATGTAAAATCAATATTACGTATAAAATTATCTACAAATTCAAATTTGCATGTAAAATTAATATTACATACGGATTTTCACATACGAATTTACATTAAGGATATTATATATAGATTTAATCCGTATATAAATTAACATATAATAATTTATTAAAAATCAGCATTACTTATAGAATTACATATATATTTGTATCCAATGTATTACATACGGATTTAGTTCGTATGTAAATTATGTAATAAAAATATTTATATTATTATTATTCTTATTTATTATTGTTATTAAAATTTTTAATACATTTTTATAATAATATTATTCAAATTATTATTATCATTATTATTAACTTTATTATTTATTATTAATAATATTATTAGCACTAATAATATTATTGATATTATCATTAATATTATTTATATTATCATTATTAATATTTGTATTAATACTATTATTATTATTAATAGTATTATTATTAATATTGTTAATATTATTATTATCATAATATTAATAATATTATTACTAGATATTATTAACATTAATATTATTATTAATTATAGAAATCATAAGTATAATAATAATAATAATAGTCATAATAAGAATGTTAATAATCATACTACATCTGGAACTTAAGTTTGAATCTCACTTATATTAATAATATTAATAAAATTAACTTAAATAATCTTAAAAAAAATAGATATAATAATAATAAAAGTAAGATATAAAAATAGTAAGAAAATTAAAAAAAAACTGTAAATTAACTTTTTCAAAAGAAATATTTATTACATACACATTACATATGAAATTTTGATCATTACATACATATTTTAGCCATATGTAATTTTAATCGTTCATGTTACCTGTAATCAGTAAAAAATAGATTTCGATAGTTTTTATGAAGATTAAACATATTAAAATTATACTTAAGTTTAATATATTATTTTTAACTTTCTCTCACTTAAAAGTCTTGTTTGATACTTAAGTAGAAGCATTTAAGTTTTGACAGTATCATATATTTCACTTTTAAGTAATGCACTAAAACTTTACACTATGTTTTGAGTTGTTTAAAAGAATAAGTGATACATTTAAGCTGATTTGAGTTGTTTAGAAAAATAATTGATACATTTAAGCTGTTTTGAGTTGTTTAAAAGAATAATTGATACATTTAAGCACATTTTTGTGAGGACTTGTGATGTTAGTGTTGTCGTCATTGATGAGCATAAAGTATGATCACTAGTTGAATAATTTATTATATCATATTTAGATAAATTTTTATAAATATTTATGGTAAAATTAAAATTAAAAAGGTTTAAACTTCTTGTATAAACTATAATAAAATCAATTTAGTGTAAGATTTTTCCCTTTAACTTAATTTAAAAGTGAACAAACCCAAATCTGATTCCCTCCATTCTTGAAGTGAAGAAATCGAACAAATCCAAATCTGACTCCCTTTCAATCCGCTTTCTTTGATGTGAATAATTATCAGAAATTATTCAATCTGAGCAATGTCTCAAATATCCAGTGTATTTGCATTTAATGTGTACTATTTTTTTACTAAAACAAAAGAAACATTTAATTATAGTGATTTTTTTATTCATATGTTTAATAAGGATAATAAATTTTTATATTTAAAATGATAGCTAATCTTAAATATTTAATAATGGCACTTAAACGTATCATCTGTTTATTAATTAATTAATTAATTAAGGGCTTTTTACAGTTTTTTAATCGAAATAATTTTCTCTTTTTATTTTTTTTAAGTTTTATATTAAGTTTAAAATTAATAAGAAGCAAAATATTAAAACCATAAGTTATTTCAAATAGCTTATAATAAAATTGCCTGTTTTTTAAAAAACTTTTTATAATTGATAAACGTAAATTAATTTATGCTCTTTTAGTGTCTAAAAATTAAGTACATATTAAAAATAATGATTCTAATGTAGAACAATCTAGTAATTGTATTTTAGAGTTTTTTTTCTAAAAATGTATAAGCTAATTTATATTTCATAATTGAAATTTTTTTAAAGTACTTATTTCTTATAAAATTAAAATAATTTTTTTGTTGATTTGAATTACCTTTTAAATTTATTTTAGCTTTTGACTAAGAAACGCATGAAAAAAATAGTCTATTTTAAAAAATGATATTCTTTTGGAAAATTTATAACAAAATAAGATCCGAAATCACTACTTTTTATTTTTTTTTCTTTTATAGAAAAACACTACTTTTTCTAACATGTAACAAAAAAAAAACTGCTAAAAATTGATAGAGTGCATGACTAGTTAATTAGAAAATACTCGTTAATTTTTGAAATAATTCATAGAAAGTATCAAACAATTTTTTTTAAACCGATTAAAAGAAGTTACAAAAAGAGAAAAGAATCCTCTCGTGTTCAATTTTTACAAAGGTGAAACTTTTTTTGATTAAATTGCACAAATTACTCCTCAAATTTAGTGAAACTCATACTTATCTGTTTTTGCAACCTTTATCTTAACTTGGGATTATACCCAATAATATTTTCCAACAATTGAACCGTTAGTGTGATTTAAAATAGTGCTTTCTAAACCATTAAAGAAGGCAAAATAGTGATTTCACAAAACTTAACATGTGATTAGTGTAATTTTCTTTAACTTCTATGGCACAGTGGAGAGTTAAACTACCGAAATAATTATTTTTATTTATGTCTCTCTCTCTTCTTAAACATTAATTAATTAAGAAGTAAAGTTTCATTAAAATTTGTGAATAAACATAATGATTAAAATTTAACAATAACGTTATGTCAGTGAGAGTTCTCAGAGTTGATAAAAAGGACAAAAATTTGTGAAGTCCAGCATTCCATATGTACACAGAGAAGAAACGTAACCGTAATGAGGCATTATATCTATTCTAGCTGAACTTGGTTGCTCAAAAACAGATCTAAAACAATTTGGATTCCATTCCAGAGTTAGCTTCAGAAACAGCAATGGAAGGAACCCAAAATTCAGAGCCACGTTACCCTAAACGTGCATCAAGTTCTCGAGGCATGTGTTCTTCTGTAACCCTCAATTTCACAAAAAATGAAATCCTGATTCCGGGGCAAAAACATAATCAAGCAACCCAATTTCCTTCATCCTTAATGGAAGGAGCATCACAAGGAACCAGGTTGGTGTCTTAGCAACTTAACACTCTACAATTTAAATGTGTCTAATTTTTACCTTTTTTTTTTTTTTTTTTATATCTGTAACTTTGAGCAGGGTGGTTGTCACGGAAGAAATTGAGTTCTCACCAAAAGAACAGCTTAAGCGAAAACGATATCGTAAAAGGAATTTCAAGAAAACAACCTCTAAATATCGAGGGGTGACAAGGTATATGTTTATTTATTTATTTTTCATATACATATGAGTCATTTTATGTTGATGTTAGAAATTTTGTTTTGATTTGACATAGGTGTAAGGGACGTTTCGAATCCTTTGTGTGGGACAAGGACCTCAAAACAACCGGAAAGAGAGGAAAAACAGGTTGAATTTGTAGCTTTTCACTTCCAATAATTTGTTTTTTGTCCTCAGATGTTACTAATGTTTCTGTCAATTTTTATGTCTGGATCTGTATCAACTTCGGCAGTTTATATCGGTGAGTAAAAGCAATTCTTCTTTTCTATTTGGTTTTGATTATTATATGATGAATTTGATTTTCTGAGAGAGTGTAGGAGTGAAGAGTGAAAAGGGGAGGGATTAATTTGATATATCTGTAAAACGAATCTGGATTAGTATTTTGAAAGAAAAAAAATATTATTAAGATAAATTAACCAATGAATGTGCATCCTTTTAAATTTAAATAGAATTTTAAACATATAAAAAATAATAAAATTTAGAGAAAATGTTTTTCTCAAACATAAGTGAGGGGTTAGAGAAGTTTAGACTTCAATTGAGTATTTTTGTTGTTGGATGATGGTACCTAGAGTTTCATAGTTGTTTAGGGTTTATGAGGAGTGTTAATGAGAAGAGAGTATAATCAAAATTTGTTAATTCCATTTAGACACCTCCAAAACTAGTTGTCTTTTTAAGTCTATGACTCATGTTTTACTAAAATTTGTGCTTAAAAATTTCCTTTAAGATAATCTTTGGTTCTATAATTCACAATTAACATATGGTTCATATATAGTTGATTGTGCATATTACTGTGATATGGTTGGTATCATTTTTTAGTAAACCAGTTTCTACATAGTCAAATAATTCAAGTTTCTTGGTGATTTGCTAACTTTCCCCTTATATTGTATTAAGCTAACTATTCTCCACTCTGCATCTCTTTAATTTAACAATAGTTAATTATATTTTTTTGTAAGGTAATAAATTGAAACATCTTCTCATTTTTATGGAAATTTTTGGTACAATTAAATCTTACTTAATTGGTATATGCATATGATTTGGACTTGGTAGGTGGATTTAAGGATGAACTTGAAGCAGCAAGAGCTCACGATTTGATTGCCATTAAGTTATGGGGCAAGTTTGCATATACAAATTTTCCAGTATGTCATCGTGTATTAAATTTATGCTTGTTTAATACAACAACATTTACTTTGGATTATTGATTCAATTATAGTAGTTCAATTAACTCCATCTCATAATTATTCTTCGAATCGTAGGCGAGTTTCTACTCGAAGGAAATCTCAGAAATGCAAAATATGAGTCTAAGAGAATATATTCTTACAGTCAGAAGGTACACTTCCAATTATCTAATTGACAATTCCTTAATATACATGGCCATATGTGTCTGGTAGAGATTAATTTTGGATTTATTTATTTTTATTCATTGTCCTCCTCAGAAACTATGTAAAAATAGTTTTTTTTTCCAAAAAAAGTAAACCAAACACATATTATTGCTATGCTTAGATAAAAAATGTATATGTTATAAATATATATATAGGAAAATAAATATATTGAACTTCTTGATAAATTAAAAAGAATAGATACATTTTCGCTTTAAATTAAGTGAAAGGAAAAAATCTTACGAAAGTGCCAAAATTGACTTTACTTTAGTTTATACAAGAAGTTTACATCATTTTTTAATTTTAATTTTACTATAAATATTTATAAAAAAAAAAGTTATCTAAAAAGAAATGATTCATCTGAAATGTGATCTTACTTCATGCTTATAAAAAATGACCCTAGTTCAATGCTTGTTTATATGTTAAAAAACATAAATAAACATTTTGAACAACTGGTATTAATTATTGTGAGGGGACAAATTATTCATGATTGCTTTAAATTTTAACTATTTCAGGGGAGAAACTTCAAATACTGCTACTGATGGCTCTACCAGGTTTGGACATAACAGTGCCTTCATTTGCTCCCCTTTTAATCTAAGATCTTGAATTTTGTCACATATGTTCTGTGTTATTACATTAACATTTAAATTTTTTGTTATGAACTAATTTGATGACTACAGTTTTTAAAGTGTTAATGTTGCATGCATGTATTTGTATACATTTCAGTGCTTTATCTGGAGCATCACCAGAAGTGCAAGAAAACAATGCAGTCAGTGATGCATTGTCAAACCCTGAATCCACCACAATGCAATCAATGTCTGATGAGATTGGTCAACAATCTGAAACACCAACAACTTTACCAAACAAAGATGAGAATGCTGAAGAGAACAACTTTCTGTGTGATGATCAGGATGCATGGTTAGATTTTGACCTAAGTTTCCCTCTTTGGTCATTTGATTTTGGCAGTACAGAAGTTGAGGACCATGCAAATGCTTTAGGCAATGCCCTAACTTGTGAGACACAAATCTGTCAAGTGAAAAATGAAATTCCAGTAGGAGCAGGAAATGGCAGTGTTGCTTCAGTTGGGTCAAGCTCTGTGGAGTTCCATTCAACGGAGACCAAGAATGTTCAGCAATTTGAAGAACAAAAGCCACATGTTGCATCTGTTCATAGGTATGAGCCTCTCCAACATGGATTTGCCACAAACACCCAAAATGAGAATATGGTTGTTGACAACGATTGGGACATAACCGAATTTCTGAATCTCGACTTCCCAGACATGGATGATTAGGAAACTGCTGATGATTGAAACCCTTTTAATATTTTGTTTTGAACATGTTCTGTGACATTGTGCTTTATACCTACTTTGGACCTTCTTATGTTTCCTTATGGTTATATCATTTATCCCGTTTATCTTAACAAGCTGTGGAAAACATATATTGTCGTTTTAAATTATACCAAATTGGTTGAAGGTTGCATGGATTTGGTTACTATTGCCATATCAATACACTACGACTTGGCAAGGAAGGTACATAGTTCTAGAAGTTAAACTATAGGTAATAAATCCAATGATTAATGTTACTTTTATTAACATTCCATTTATGGATTTCAGAAACTTTGAAAGGTTTTATATCAATTATAGAACAAGTAAAAAAACTAAATATAATTAAGGTACTTAAACTTTTAGTAAAAAACTATATGTGCACCTTCTATAATGTATGTATACTGGCATTGGATATATACATAATGAATATGTGCCTTGTGCATGCACATGTTTTCTTTTCAATTTTATGAAAATGACTGAGGGACGTTAATGATGCTTTGTCACACATATTTCTGCAAAACAAATATTTTTTGCTGGATTGTGCACCTCTAATAGATATGGTGTTTGGTACACTATCTTTCATACTTTTTAGATTAGGATCTATAATATCTTCATTTTTTATCAACAAACAACAATATACAAATATGGTTACTAATCCATATACAAAAGATCATGAGGAAGATCTATAAATTTATAAAAGGTGGTTATATTATATCCTATTTGGAACAACACTAGTAAATAGTACATAACCAAATGATTTTCCTGCATGAACAGAAAAAAACAGTAGCTTACAAATAGAACAAGATAAAATCATCCAAAACACCATATAGGGTTCCAACGTTTATTAATTGAATAGAACATGTTTTTGAGAACAAGCTTCAACTGGATGTTGGAAGATCCGTAGCAACTCTTTTGCAGGATCTAGGTTCAGATCCCAAGGAAGCAGCTAGCTTCTTCACAATTGTTTGCCTCTTACACTCTCATTTGATACGGTTTTCCAAGTGGACCACTTGTTTTCTCTTTTCTTCTACTCCTTATTCTCATTCCTTTTCAATTCTTTTAAAAAGAATACAATAAATAGAAAGTAAGTGCTTCAAACTATATACAATTGTAAAATAGTTGAGATACGAAGGTATTCTAACAAAACCCTAGCCATCTGAGTGAACAAAAACTGCAACACAAAGCTAAAACTACTAAGCATGTCCTAACTCAATATGTTAGCCTTTGCTCCTCAACGAGAAAGATGGCTATGTGTTGCAAAAAAACATATTTCAGAAACACACTATGTATGATTAGATCACCATGCCTGTATAACCAATAAACTTTTGTAACAGCAAATTCATATATGAATGTTTTTGGGGTATTTTTGGTTTCCGGAACTGGTTCAGAGTTGTCAATCAGAGTTGGGGTGAAGCTGTTAGAGCTTTGTTATTTTTTGGTTTTTGTATGGGTTCACCGATTGTGCTTCTCATTTATTTATGTTTTCTGCTGATAAAAAGAAATAAACTTTTCTGAAAGTGATCCCTGCATAATTGTAGAACTGCATATTAATAGATCTCCTTCCTTTCCAATGATAGACACCAATAAGAAAAGGTTCAACGATAAGCTTCAAACCATATTCATTGATTTCAAGATTCACAATATGTTCTTTAACGCTCTCTTGATCTCACACTAATCTCAAATACGGTACCCTTTACACTCATTTCTTTTGACACAAACTACATCAGCTTCACGAAGAGTATTTAGGTCAAGAAAAAGATAACAGTTTTGGATTTCTTTTGAAGGAATATTTATTTAAAGTTTTAATTTTTTTGTGTTATTAAAAATGGGGTTTGTCCAGTGAAATTATATATGAATGAAAATATTGATTGTGGATTGATATACTGGTGAGTTTTGAAGGAATGGATTGATATTCATGAATGTAACATAGATTCATTGCTTTCAATACCACACGAGGATATGAGGTTGGTCCTCTCATTGAATTATTGTTGTTGACGTTTGGCGTTATAGAAGCTGAGGTTGGCGTTGGTGGTGTCATGCAATACGAGTTTGGTGTAAAGGTGGAGAAGAAAAAGAGAAACCAAAGCTTAAAATCACCTCTGGTTGCAGCATACGAGGGAGAAATATAATCAGAGATTTTCTATTCAATTTTTTTTGTATGATAATTTGTCGGATCATCGAAATTATGTCTTATGATAGAAAGTATTTTTCCGTGGTTGCTAATTTGAATTAACATATTCTAATATTAATAAATTTTTCATTATCTTATTATGATGAATGAATTAGAATTATCACAATAAATTGTAATTAATTTTTTTAATATTTATGGTTAATAATATGATTGTATTTTTTGTTGTTGTTAAGATATTATATTCTCTCTATATTTATCCCATTAAAGACCTAATTTGGAGCATGTGATCAAATAATTTATTTTCTTAATTTCAGAGTGAAATTCCTGTACATCTTGATCATGTCTTCCATAAATAAGGAATTTAATCGGTTTTTCTAAATTCATATAAAACAGTGCTAGTTTTAGTATATTATTTCTTACAAAATATCCCTCCACTAAAGTTAATAGGAATATTCTCCAATGTAAGATAATGCCAGAAGAAGAAAAAAAAACAGAGAAAAATCACTTGGAAGAATATAGATAAAGAACACTATTGTAAAATATGCATTTTACAACATCTTTCAATGATGATGATTTATTAGGGACCACCATTAAAAAAAAATTGTGGTAACAATTTTATCAGTGTACTTTTTCCAAAGACGATTGACGTAGGGCTATCCTCGAAATAATTAAATGACAATGACGACAATTTTTAAAATAATTATTATACCATTTAATTACAACTATTACTTTCATAAATATTAACCTATTCCCTAACATAATTATTTTCACTTTCTTTTCGTTTTGCTTTTGTATTCTCTTTCTCCTGTGTCTTTGTCTCAAACAAAGATGTTTGTGTTTTTGTCCATTGTCACTCCGAGTTTAGTTCCACAAAAGGATGTTGTCCATTAACACCGATTAGGTTGCTTCTCTTTATCTCATCCCTCGTCTCTCTCTCTCTCTCTCTCTGCAAATATACTATTTGTTCAATTGTATGTTAACTACACGTTAATTTTGTATATTAGAAGATCATAAAAGTGTGAACTTACATATACTATCTTAGGTGATATATTCATTTATCAATTTATGCTGTAGATATCTAGTGGAAATGAGTCAAGTATTGATTTCAGGAGTAGATGGAAACTAAATTCTTAAAAATTAAGAATAAATAAACCATGTTAGAACTTATTCTCTGTGTATTTTGAATACGAATTCTGGTTTACATGTAGTTTGAATAATATAGTTATGTATTTATATTCTCATGTTTATTTATGATTTTTTATGTCTACTTAGGATTGTTTTTCATTAAGTTAGGAATTAATCCAAAATAACCAACATATTAAAAAAACTATAAATTTTACGTTCTTAATAGTAATAATCAAAATAGAAGATACTATTTTATGTTGGTTATTATAACAGCCTTTCTAAATATCTTAGATTTTGGATAATTTTGGATAATGATAAATCATGTTTGACATCAGTTATCACTTAACTAACGTATAATGTTATCACTTTTAACTTCAGTTAAGAACATAATTAACATAAAGTGTGTAGTTGTCATTTATGTTATTCATGATAATTTAATTAAATGGGGTAATTATTTGTTAAGTTATATGAAAGCTAAGTGTGTGTTTGAAATCAATTTATAACAAAAAAAAAATCTCTCCTGACTTATTTATTAATTATAATTTAGCATTTTGATACACAAAATTTATTTTACAAGGATAAGGATTTAATTGTTAGATTGAGGATTTACTATTAAGTTAAAAGTTATAATTTTATAAAATTTTTAATTCAATAAGAAAGGTTATGTTTGTTAAATCCTTGATTTCATTGCAATAATTATTGCTTGAAGGATTGTCCTTGGACAATGATATTTGTAGAGGCATTTGTTTGTTTACACCATACTTTTGGAATGGAGTAGAGAAACTATCATCTTGATTGTGAAAATACTCTACATATAAGCATGGATTAAACTTGGTATTGTAAGATTTTTTATAAACAAATTTGATATGAGATCATGTGATCTTAACGTAAGCGGATGTTTGTAATATTCTTGTTTTTAAATAAATATATTTTTTAAATAAGAGTTACGTAACTTTGAGTTTTGATTCATGTTATGATTTTAAAAATATTTTATATTTTGAATAAAATTTGAACGTTAAAATACAAATAAAGTAATTTGAAAAAAAAAAACATTGTGTCTAAATAAAAAGAAAATAATAATTAATAGTAGTAGTAATAAGAGTAGTAATATATTGATATTGTGAATAAAACATATTTATTAATATATAAAATAATATATATTGTTATTTATAAAGAAAATAATAATATCAATAAAAATAAAAATTAATTAACTAATTATTGTCTATATAAATGGTTAAGAATAATATATATTGTTATTTATAAAGAAAATAATAATATCAATAAAAATAAAATTAATTAACTAATTATTGTCTATCGGATAAAAAGAAGAAAAATATAAGAGGATGAGATTATATTTAATGTAATTATTATTATTTTTTAAATAAATTAAAATAATAAATAATGCAAAGATAAGATAAGAATAAAAAATTCTTTCATTAAATAAAAATAATTATAATTTTAATTTAAAAAATAATAATCAATAAATGAATTTATATGTATACAAGAGTGGGTGGGGTGAGATGAGAGTTAGCACTTATGGTCCCATTTATTTTATCTTGAGTTATACACTTTCAACTTTATATTTATTTATTTTATTTTTAATTATATACTTGGTCTTGATTATTTATTTTATCTTCAGTTAAATACTTATTATATTTATTTTATCTTTAGTTATGTATTAATCTATTTATTTTATTTATAATTGCGCACTATTTTTATTTGTTTTATTTATTTTATATCAGTTTGCGTGTTTTAATTATTTTATTTTCGTCTTATTTGTATCACTGTTTAACTTGATTATTTTATCTTCTGATATGCACTTGTCTTAATTTATTTATTTGATCTAAAAGTAAATACTTGTCTTGTTTATTTTATTTATAGTTTCGCACGTGTTTTAATTATTTTATCTTTATTTTAATACTAATTTTGTTTATTTTACTTTTAATTATGCACTAATTTAGTTTATTTTATTATTTTATCTTTAGTTTCGTACTTATTTTATTTTATTTATTTTATTTTAAATTAGACATCAATTCTATTTATTTTATTTTATTTTAAGTTATGTACTATTTATTTTATTTAAGTTATCTATAATTTTATACGAATTATATTTATTTAAATTTTTTTAATTATTTGTTTATTCTATTTCGTAATAATTTAAACATTATTTCTATATATAAAAACATATAAAATAAAAATAATATTTTACAATTTATTAATGTTAATAATATAATAATAATAAATATATAATAAAGAAATTGATATTAATGTTGTGGTTGCGATTTGTGAGGTATACGTGAACGCCGAACAAGTTTTATATCTAACATTTTTGTGTAACTTGGATGTAACACATCTGCTGTGAATAGATATGATTTTAGACTTTTTATTTAAAATTTGACTCCCATCTTTCTAAGAATTTATGCAAAATTTATGATAATATTTTTTTTATCTAATGTATATATATATATATATATAGACTATTCATATTAGATAAACCAAAATTATTTTATTTACTATAATAAAAAGTTGGATCTCAATATTATACCGACTTAACTCGTTTTTGTTTTAACAGTGTCGTAAAAATTATTATTTCATATCAATAAACTATTTTTTTGTGTTAATCAAGATAACTAGCAATACCGTGTCGTCACACGTTTATGAACCATTTGACTTCACCATTATTAAATTGTCACTTACATATAAAAAGGTTTGGGAAAGAAATTATACGTTTGATGCACTGACCTTGAACAAACAACGAAACTACTTTGGACTAATTTTGCCAATTTTAAATTTTGTTCTTATTTTTTCATTTGTTGTTTTTTCGGCTTTCAATAATGGGTTCAAATGTTATTTTTCGCATTTTAATTTCAATTTGTCAACCTGCTTAATATTTTAATTAATAATATTTACATTTTTAATATTAAAACTAATATTTAATCTTTTCTTCATCTTCTTCTTCTTCAGTGTCTTCTCTTCTAAACAAATGACAAATGAAAGGTCTCTTGAAGCTGAACCAAATGCTGGCAGAACTCACTCGCTCCAACCACCATCCCCAATCCCTCAGCCTCTTCGTCCTCGCCCACTCCACCTTCACGCCCGACCACTACACCCTCTCCGCCGCCCTCACCGCCGCCGCCAATGCGCGCCACGTCACCTTCGGCGCCCAGCTCCACGCCCACGCCGTCCGAACCGGGCTCTGGGCCCACTCCCATGTCGCCAACTCCCTCCTCTCGCTCTACGCCAAGGCCCACGACCTCGCCTCCGTCGAACGCGCGTTCACCGAAATCCGTTGCCCTGATGTGTATTCGTGGACTACGCTGCTCTCCGCCTGCGCCAAACTGGCCCCTCTTACCCATGCCCTTCAACTGTTCGATCAAATTCCCAAGCAACACGTGGCGGTCTGGAACGCTGTCATTACCGGGTGTGCGGACAAGGGCCATGAAGGTCTTGCTTTTAACTTGTTCAGGTGATCAAAGTTGGATTTTGAACTCACTTTAGCGGGAAAATAAGTAATATCAGTACTTTAGCTGGAATATATAAATCATATCATAACATGCAAGTGGGCTTATAAAAACAGTGGTTATTATTCTTCTTGGATCATATTTTTGTTAAAAAATTATGCATTATACTTTACAGATTTTACTCTAATTGTAAGATTTCATATGAAGCTACTCTTCTATGCTTTTTATTTATTTATTACACTTCCCTCTTTTACAATTTTAAACATTAATGTAATTATTGATATATATCTATTTTATTGTTAAGACTAGACTTGTTGGGAAGGATTGTAAACAATGAAATTAGAACACAGAGTCACTAAATAAGATGTTAAACCCGCCAAATTTTTTATTTAAAAAGGAATCAGCCTATAGCAGATGGTGTATTCAAAAAAGTGTGTTAGAGAGTGTATTACTAACCTTTTCTCAATAATATACACAGTCTGATAGTATAACATTTTTACACTCATTCTACTTGTCATGTTTGATTAGTTTTTTTACTGTAACAATTATAAGAGTCATATACTATAATGATTTTTTTATTGGTTGAATGTAGAATTCTTTTATACATAGAAGTTAAACTTGCTATGAAATTAACAAGTGCTATTTCCTAACATTCATTATTTGCTAGATTGAACTCCTCCAAATAACAAAAATGTAAATAATATTAATTATTGATGAGAAAAATGAAAGTATATATTACATGCACATACATATTAAATCATGAATGTGTTGATATATGAATAATTCATTTTCTCATTAACAGCTATAATTATTTACTTTTTTTCTTACCCACTTTAGGTGTCATTGCAGTTTACCTTTTTGTGTTAAACATTATCCTCTTAATTATCACCAAACGTGTGAATCAACTTGCACATAATTGTTTCAGCGTAGTCATTTGAATTTAACCCTGTGTATGCAACTATATTAAATACTTGGAGGGAGAGTTTAGTTGCGCATAATAGTCCTACTGAGTTGGGTAGGATGGCCTCGCACATGGAACATCTCTATTGCCTTATATAAAGAAAAATATTTGTCTTACTTTAATAATTTTTTTTTCTCATTTTTATTTAAAAAGGTTAAAATTGGAAAAAGTGAATGTATGTGGCATGCCGTCATATTATTTGACTGGAAATATTGTGTTTCAGGGACATGCAAAAGATGGGTGTTAAGGCTGATAAGTACACTTTTGCCACCATGTTGAGTTTGTGCTCTTTGGAGCTTTTGAATTATGGAAGACACGTGCATTCGGTGGTTATCAAAAGTGGTATTTTGGGTTGGACTTCTGTGGTTAATTCTTTGATCACTTTGTATTTTAAGTGTGGCTGTGTTGTTGATGCTTGTGACGTGTTTGAGGAAGCAGAAGAAGGTGGCAAGTGTGATTATGTTACGTATAATGCAATGATAGATGGTTTTGCAAACGAGGAGAGAAGCGAGGATGCATTTTTGATGTTCAGAGACATGCAAAAGGGTTGTTATGGTCCAACGGAGGTTACCTTTGTGAGTGTCATGAGTTCCTGTTCGTGTTTAAGAGCTGGTTGTCAAGCGCAGGCTCAAGCTATCAAGATGGGTCTTGTCGGTTGTGTTGCTGTGAACAATGCAATGATGACAATGTATTCTGGGTTTGGGGAGGTTTATGAGGTTCGAGATATTTTTGAGCGAATGGAAGAAAGGGATGTTGTTTCATGGAACATAATGGTTTCAACGCTTTTACAAGAGAATCTCGAGGAAGAAGCAATTTTTAGCTATTTGAAAATGAGGAGGGAAGGATTTGAACCAGACGAGTTTACTTATGGAAGTTTGCTGGTTGCTACAGATTCTTTGCAAGTTGTGGAGATGATCCACTCCCTTCTATGCAAAGGTGGGCTTGTGAAGATTGAAGTTTTGAATGTGTTAGTTTCTGCATACTGCAGACATGGGAAGATAAAGTGTGCATATCATATCTTCTCTGGTGTTCCGTATAAAAATTTGATATCTTGGAACAGTATCATATCTGGGTTTTTGATGAATGGACATCCGTTACAAGGGTTAGAGCAATTCTCTGCATTACTTCGTGCACAAATCAAACCAAATGCCTATTCCCTCAGTCTTGTTCTGAGCATTTGTTCTAGTATGTCAGCCATGAGTCATGGGAAACAGGTTCATTGTTACATACTAAGACATGGTTTTTCTTCAGAAGTTTCTTTGGGTAATGCCTTGGTCACAATGTATGCCAAATGTGGATCTTTAGATTGGGCTTTGAGAGTATTTGATGCAATGGTGGAAAGAGATACAATTTCTTGGAATGCTATAATATCTGCTTATGCACAACATGGACAAGGGAAAGAAGCTGTGTCCTGTTTTGAGGCAATGCAGACAACATCTGGAATCAAACCAGACCAGGCTACCTTTACTTCAGTTCTTTCTGCTTGCAGCCATGCAGGTTTGGTCGATGATGGTGCCCGTATTTTTTATACAATGGTGAAAGTTTATGGAATTTTGCCAAGTGTGGATCATTTTTCTTGCTTGGTTGATCTGCTAGGTCGTAGTGGATACCTTGATGAGGCAGAGACAGTTATTAAAGATGGATACTTGGGAGCACATTCTAATATGTGCTGGTCAATGTTTAGTGCTTGTGCAGCTCATGGTAATTTAAAGCTAGGAAGAACAGTTGCCAGACTTCTTCTGGAAAGAGACAATGACAACCCATCAGTTTATGTGCTTTTATCAAATATCTGTGCAGCAGCAGGTCAGTGGGAAGAAGCAGCTAATCTTAGAGATATGATGAAAGAGTTCGGGACAACAAAGCAGCCTGGATGCAGTTGGATCAGAACCTAAGACTTACTGGTTATATGTACTTGTAGATGTAAATCGCTCTTCTAATTGCATACATGTGGAACCTAACTTGTGGGGTTCCCATTTTCTGTAAGTCTTCCTGTGATGCAACTAGGCTCCTTCTTCTTCTCCATTTCTGTCGCGACTCTTTTTTTCTGCGATGTTCTTTTTCTTACTTCACTTCTCCCCCTGTTTTCTCAGTGTTTCTATTTCTTCCCTATCAAATGGAGGTCCTGCACAGATTTCAATTTTGAATAAACTTGGCCATAGAGTATGATGTGATATACAAGATAAGTAGAATTCATATTCTAGCAGAAAATTTGCTATTAGTATCTCCGGGCATGTAGTTTCCAATATTTATATTCTCCAAGTGAAGGTAAAAGATGTCCAAAATTTGGGTATTTTCTACCTAAAGACGGTGCTTAGAGGAGCTGAAAGCAAGATGAGTTTGTAGTATGGTTTTCAAAGATCTCGGTGGACAAACAATGGAAGCTCCTAAGGGATTTTTGGCTTCTTTGTGGAGCTTTAGCTGCACATTTCCTTTCTTCATCGGTCTATGGCTTCCAGGCAACAGTAAAGGTAAATGTCATTGATTATGAGTTTATTTTGATCTTCTTTTTGGTATATCGTTATTGGCAAATACACCATGAATGCTAAAAATGGAATTATTGTGATTACTGTACAAAATACCATACTGTGATGGAAATATGCTCACTTTTCTCTTACAAATTATTTTCAACAATCATTCATTCTATTGTTAAATTTAATAGACTTTGCCTCGTGGTAGACTTGTTTTCATTTGTGTTGCTTTGTAATATACAGTAATAGGCCACAAGGTGATATTGAGGAGTTTGAAGCAAAACATAAGGGATCCAGCTCAGGAAAATGATCCGATTGATCTGTACAAGGAATGCAAGGGTATTGGGATGAGCAAGAACCTTTTGTTGGGTAAAGGATTTCAGCTTTATGTCTGGAGTAACTTCCCTTTGCAGACTATTCTGTTCAATTATCTGTTTAGATCCTGAACTTGACACACCAAAACAAGGATATTATTGTAACTCCAAATCAATCAATCAATCATTTGATCTAGATGTAGGTTTCACTGTTAGAAAAGAGAAATAAAATTTGAATGTGTGAGATAGATCTTTAAGTCCATATGATAATTGGGAGACCATACATATCTATGAAGAGAGATTCTGCACATTAATACAGGCAAGTTTTTTTCTTATGTTGCTCAGGAGTTATCTTGATACCTATTTTTCTTTTTTCTCAATGTCTGTGGGAGAACTAAATGACACAAGAGCCTGCAAGAAATAGGCACAGAAAATATCAGAAACCAAACCACCAACTAGTCCCTCAAGAAGACGGGTAAGTTTATCTGAAGGGTTTTGTTACAGTGTAATTTAGGAATATTAAATGTTTAAATCTTAAAGAGATCATCAAATATGCAATTGGAAACAAATTATCTACACGAAGAAGAGGAGAGGCAGTAGGAGAAGCAAAAGGACCATGACAATGTCCATCAGGTCAGAGACACATCCAGAAACTCTGACAAATTGGGTATGGTATGGACCTGCTTTTTTGGGCAGTCACAATGGAAGGTCTACAATGGGGTTGATAGCATGTTAATTGTTGATATATACATCATCATCTTTATACAGCTTGATTTCTTTTAACCAGGAGGACTTTCAGCAGTATTGTTGCTAGGTTCAAGGGTCGAGTTCAGGTACAAGACACTGCAAATTTGTTTGTGAACCTCTGTCATGATGTGATGTCACTCTCTCAAGAGTCTTGAGCTAGAGGCTGTGACTGTTGTGGAGAGGATTAAGGATGCCAAGGATGAAACTAAGACTGCTAAGGAGGTAGTTGCTTTCTTGAAACAGTACACGTGCACTCTGACGGAACGCATGGTAGTCTTGGAGCACCAGTTAGGCTCCTGCACTAAAAGCAGGAAGCCTGAACATCCACACTATCAAAGATCATATGGACAATCGATCCTTAGATGATGAAGCCTGACAAAGCCCTTTTTTTTTCTCTTTTTATATTTGTTTCTTGTGTATTATGACACTTGTAATATACTCTGCATAGATTAATAATTGGATGAGGATGAGTGAATCACTGACAGTAAACTTTTATTGATCTCTATATCATTTTTATCATGTTTTTGTTATTTTTTATAATTTAATTTATATGTCCATGTTTCGACATATGATAAGAATAAACAAAAAAATTATCTAAAAAATATAGTAAGCAACAGAACGATGTTAATTCCTTGTAGCCAAAGTTAACATTGGTTTGATTGACATTAAGATTATTATTATTATTTTTTAAATAGGCATAGACCTACATTAAGTGGTTAATGATAAATTATAGCTTCAACCAAATTAGTCTCTGTCAGGGTTGATTATGCTAAAGTTGAATGTAATGTAAACATTTTGTAATTTAAACTTCTCTGCGATGACAATGGGGCATTTTCTTGTAGGTGCATAGTCTAACCTTCCTTTTTCAGTTATTTATTAACAATTTGAAAAAAAATAACTTTATTTTTACAAGAATCCTAAGTCACATTAAACAAAATTGTTTTCACGATAAATTACATGTGTGTGGAATATTGGTCATAAGTCATATAATATAGTATAACGGTCTTTTCAAGAAGAATTTTTATAAAATCATTTGTATTTAATATTAATATTTTTTACAATAAAATAACTATTGAAGTGCTTTATGTAATTTTTTTCTTAAATTAGAAAGTATAGATGGAAATAAAAGTATGTTTTCATCAAATAAAATGGTGAAATTGGGATAAAAAATGTAAAATCAGTATAAAAGTCGGTCAAATCAGTTTTAGAAAGTTAATAAATTATAATTTGAATTTTAAAAAAAATTAAAACATGGATATTATTAAATATTGAAGTATATTATTAAAATTTTAATTTAAACATGATACATATATTTTATTTACACTTTTATATATTTCAAACATTAAATCTTATAATTTTTTAAAAAATGTTGCTTTATAAAATTATAGTATTACATATATACTAATTATTAAAATAAATTTATGAATTTCAATTGGGTTTGTTTAAATGGGATGGAACATTTTATGCATAAAACAGGTTCCTAGCAGAATATGACGGCGGGAAAACACTGAAACCACAAGGGAATGGCGGGAAGAAATTGACTAAATCCCAATATTTCTTATTTTCTTCAGTTTTTAGCTATGTTTTTTTCTTTATTTATATCTATAAAATTCATTTAAACACAATCCACAGATAAATCAATATCATAAAGTTAGAAAAGGAGATGGGGAAGAAGAAGAGAAGTAGGGTTTCAGATGATGAGGAATTGGAAACTCACTCCTCCGATCACAACGAAAACACCCTCTACCACGTACTTTTCATTATCTTAAACCTTCAATCTCGATTTGTACCGTAACAAAGTGGAATTTTTATACCCATTCTTTCTTGTTTTATTTCATCTTATATGGGTAGCAATAAGGGTTTATTTTTATTTTTTTTTTAAGTTAGTTATATAGTGTTATCTGAATTCAATTCGTAACCCTCTGGGGTGGTTGCTGGCCGCTTGTACTATACAATTTTACGTTTTTGGGAGTATTTCGTTTGGGACTTTGAGGAAAGATTGTCCTGGGGTAAATCTTGTTTGTGTTCGGAGTGAATAAAGATTGAATTTAATGTTGTTAGTTGAAAAATCATTGTAACATCTTTCTCATTAGTCTCATACTTATTTATCCATTGAGTTTCATACAACAATCTAGATTGATTTTACTGTTCTGTGTTAGTCTGAGTGGAAGAACATGGGATTATTAGACATGTAGTTTTGGTCCTGAACTGATCACCAGGAATCATGGAAACAAGGGATGCTAGCAACACACTCTTAATTCTCTCTGGTATTGGCTGAAATTTATTGAAAATCACGATTCTGTGGGTCTCATGAGTCTCTCTTATGATTTACATAGTATCAGTACATTTTATACAGTAATGATGAGTGTGAATGAAGACGCACTCATGAATTTTGCACTTTTTGATAACTTTTAAACGATAGTAAGAGGATTAGAGAGTATGTTACTAGCAATCTTTGAAAATAATTACCTGAATGTCTCTTGATATAGGAATTTAGGGATCACAGCCACACAATCATGTTCATTTTGCTCTTCCGCTTTTTGTCATTCCCTTTAGTCTAGACAATTGGTTTGATGTCTTTGTGACGAGTGAATGAAGTTTCCTATGTAATCACTTTTACAAAAGGAGAAATCAATATTTCCAGTGTTTTGTAGTCTCTTGTGCATTTAACCCCTTTAAGCTTATGGGCATTCTTTTAATTAGTGTTCTATTATTGGTGATAATGAACAAGGATGTTTTTGTTAGTGACCTTTTACTTGATTTTGTTGTTAGGTTCTTGGTGTGGAGAGAACAGCATCTCAACAGGAAATAAAGAAGGCATACTACAAGTTGGCATTGAGGCTGCATCCTGATAAGAACCCTGGTGATGAGGTGTTTTGTCTAGCCTTTCCTGCTGTCCTAAATGATTTATTAAAATGATATTTATTTTTGGTTGTAATTGTTCATCTTTTACAGGAAGCTAAATCTAAGTTTCAGCAATTGCAACATGTTATCTCAATTCTTGGGGATGAAGAAAAGCGGGCTGTCTATGATCAGACTGGTTGTATTGATGACGCTGTAAGTGTTTCAGTAAAGTTATAATATAATTTATTTGTAATTTACAATGTCTGGATACGTTGTTTATCTGTATGATTTCTAACTCATTGGAAGAAATTGTTCTTGTTATAACAATATCACTGAATAACACTACAACAAAATGTAAGATTGGAATTTCAGGATAGTTTAGCATTGTTCTGGATATTTACAACTTGGTTTCTTACTTATTTATGAAAAACAGGAGCTTGCAGGGGATGTTGTTGAGAATCTCAAAGAATATTTCAGAGCAATGTACAAGAAGGTACATGTTTTAGTATATGATCCCTTTTCTTCCTTATGCCTTGTGGTATACCTGTTTTCATCTATGTAGTTTTGTAATATTTGCCAATAGGTCACTGAAGCTGATATTGAGGAGTTTGAAGCAAACTATAGGGGATCTGACTCTGAGAAAAATGATTTGATTGACCTCTACAAGAAGTACAAGGGTAAAATGAACAGGTAAAAACATTTTGATAACCAACCAATAACATTTTGTCGGGTAAAGGATTTCAGCTTGATATCTGGTAACTTCCCATTGCAGGTTATTCTGTTCAATGCTTTGTTCAGATCCTAAACTGGACTCACACCGATTCAAGGATATTCTTGATGAGACTATAGCAGCTGGTAAGAATATCATTATCTATTTTTTCCGAAATTTATACCAGACGTGAGAAAATAATTGTACTGAATTTTGAATATTTGGGATGGATCTTGAAGTTGATGAGATAGTGGGAGACCATGCAGTTCCTTTAAAGCAGAGAGATTCGGCATATTAAGACAGACAAATATTTTACGGGTTGTTCAATTTCCTTGATGTTTCTCTTCGTTTATGTAGGAGAACTAAAGGAAACAAAAGCCTACAAGAAATGGGCAAAGAAAATATCAGAAACCAAGCCACCTACTAGTCCCTTGAGAAGGCAGGCAAAGTAAGTTTATCAGCGGGGTTTGATTTTATCTTATTCTATTGAGCTGTAACTTAGGCATAATGATGTTTAAATCTTCTACAGATCATCAAATAAACAATCAGAAATAGATCTTTGTGCTATCATATCACAGCGTCGACATGAGAGGAAAGACCGCTTTGATTCTATGTTCTCATCTCTGATTTCAAAGTATGGTGGGAGTCAAATGCCAGAACCCTCTGAAGAGGAATTTGAAGCCACACAGAGAAAATTGGAAAAACGTAGATCCTCAAAAAAGTCAAAGCAAAGATAACCAACTCATTGTTAGTGAAAATTCTTCTTTTCTGCTGAAGGGTAGTTATTTTTGTGACTGGTTACTGTCAATGTTGAAACAGCAGGAACTTTCCTAAAAGTGTTAGGCTTTTATGTTTATCGTCTATCAATTTTATCTGTTCCTTTTTCTTGTTTTGAAGCTTCATCGCCTATTTTGATCATAATTTGCTTTAGATCCATTACCATCATTCTCAGTAAATTTTATGCATTAAAACAACAGGGTGTAAAAGCTAGTTTCTGTCTTGGTACCCCGGGATAATTTGGTGAGGTATAACATGGTCATTGTTTCATGATATGATGTTGCATCTTCAGGAATATTATAGCCGGAATGATATTCTTAGACATATCTAAATTACATTGTCTTTTCTTGGATAGAGAAAATATGCTAGAATTTTTTTTATAAACTTCTAAATAGATATTTTTACTTTCATATATTTGAAAATGCAAAAAAATATCAGTAGAATAATTGCTTCCATAAGTTTCTTTTATGCTGCCAACTTGGAAGTTGGAATGATTATGGGCTTACACGACTTTGTCATTCAGTGATGCAATTTTTTCGTTTCATGAATACGTTTTTCAGGGGATAATCTTGTTCAAATAGGATAATATAATTGAGTAGTGAAAAATTCTTCAAATATTCAATATAATTATATATTGAAGATTTAAATTCCACTGACAAATTTGTGTTATTTGATCTACATTCTCTGAATACATTATGGATTAATCTGTTTACTGATTCAATTTGGGAACACAAGCACAAACAGAGAGGTGAAGTGCAGGAGTGATAAAGAAATTCCTTTATCGAAAGAAAAGATGGAAGTTATTATTTGACACCTGCACGTGATGTGTTTGATATTGTGTGTGCATTAATTCTTTTAGTGACCGTTATAGATTCATTCTAAATCATAAATAAGTATGAAGGCCTTTTATGCATGCAATCAAGCCATTTGACACTGCTGAACCCTTTTGTTCCTTTTTTTTTTTCTTTCTCTCTTCCCACTCAGTAGTCACCAGAGTTATTTTTCTACCAATTTAATGCTTGCAATATGCTTTTATATATTTAAAAATATATGAAAGTGAAAATTATGTTTGAAAATTTTGACTTGACATTATAAAGATGTGATCACAACCATGTATCTGTTTTTCTATTTACTTCTAATTTCACTTAAGTCATTGTGTATGAAAGTCTTTTAGGATTTTTCTTCTAAAATAACTAAATATGATTATCATGTTGTATTTTTAGGTTTGATTATATATTTTAGTTTAAAAAAATAAACACAACTTTCACAAAAAATAATCATTAAAAATATGCTTAAAAGCATGACTTTAACTAAAGAATTGAAAATTTAAAGATATAAAAACAGAGGTGGTGCTTTCAATTACAAATCCTCTATAATAAAATACTCTTTCAAACACAATTTACCAACTTTCTTAATTTTTAAAAATATATTGATTTTTATAAATAAAAACAAATAAATTTCACTTATTGGTAAAGTAAAAAATCCATTATTATAATATTTAAGTATCAATAAAACTTAGAAGATCATACTAAAAGATAAAAATAAATTAAATATTAAAGTTTCTTTTGTAAAAGAATATTACAGTGTTTGGAATATAAGTAGGTGATTACTTATATTTGTTTAATATATGTAAGGACCAATTGTTTTGAACATTTTTTTACTGACTATCGTTTTTCTCCCAATATTACAGCACAAAGAAGCAAAAAGTTACCAAAAAATTAAATTTGTGTAAAAGAAATTAAAAACCAAAATGACAAATAATTAAAAATAAAGTATTAAAATCATTAAAAAAAAATTGAATCCAAAACTATTTTATGAAGAGACACAAACCATTATAACTTCTATAAGCTAACGTTGGTTATTTGTTTATTTAATTTTTTCATAGTGATTTATATTCAATATTTATTTGTTTATTTAATTATGTTATGGTTAACACGTCCCAGGATCACAAACAAGAGGGATTGTCTAAGGTTGTGGTGTCAACGTTAGTCTATACGTGCTTAATTTTAATTTTTAAGCTATTATATATAAATTTTATTTCAACAGTGATATATATATATATATATTATGTTTACATGTTTGTAGATAGTTTTAGTATTTTATTTTTTGTAAATTTGTGATATAACTTTCTAAATTTGATGAGTCTACCATGTAACTTTTCTAAATTCTAATTTGGTTTGTTGATGTTTTAGAGTAATTTTAATATTTTTTTATTACAAAATTTTAATGAATTTACATGTACATGTTAAATTTGAAACTACGCAATCACTTTAAATAAATAATCAAGATCAAGATTATGTTAACATGGCATCATCATAAGTGTGTAAATAAATTTCAACTAAAAAATGGACTGAAATTTCATAATTATGATATTGAAAAAATAAAGTGAATTAATGTAACTAAAGTTTAAAGTATTGAAATTGCAATATTTATTGTTGTTACCAGAATTAGGTTAGGAGTTCGGAGATTAGGTTAGAAGACAGTTATTTCTTTTCTTGGTTAGAAGACAGTTATTATAATAATCTTTTTAATTTTATTTGATATATTTTTAACTTAGTCCTATTTAAAAAAAAATTAATGAAAGAATGGTATATAATATGAGTATTAAATGACACACGCCATAAATTTTATTAACTTATTCACGAGATTCACACACATGATCAGTGAACGTGATATATCACTATAGTAAGTGTTGCCATCGATGAGAGATATTACAATAACTCATTCTTTAGAAAAATGAAACAAAATTGAGATAATTTTGCCGTTCAAGAAAAGGAGATAATCTGAAATAGTAAAATAAAATTAAAAAAATCATCTTAATAAAGGATAAAAAAAGTTATTAATATTTTTTTTCATATGCACCAATTCATTTGTTATGTACCACCTTGATTTGGTGGCATAAAAAATTGGTTGTTTTCTTGGATTTTTTCAAGGTTCACATTCTTTCGCTGTCTTATGTTTTTAACAGTTTTTCTCTCATTCTTTTGTATAGAGACTATCGATTATTGAGTAGTTTCACTTAAATTTTAAACTGAGTAGGATTTTAAAAGTAAAACATTTTAAATTTAAAAAATATATTTGTACTTTTTAAATAGAGCTTGAAGACATTGAAAAAAAGAAATAATATAGAAACATATTAGCTCAATAAGTACTTAAATAGTGTTATGACATTTTTTGAAAATCTTTTTTGATAGATAGTTTATAGGTAAACAGTTTAATGATCCTTAGAGTAATTTTTCAAACTTTGGTTGAATCTAACAAATCTTTGTCATGTTTTACCACATTAAAACTAATAATGGCTTTCAAAATTGAACTGGATCAGTTAGTTCGTTTAGGAACCAGTCCAACTATGAACCAGTCCTCTGTCACAGTAAAACCAGTCCAAAAATTTAAGCCGAAAATAATAATAAATCACATTTTTAACTTACACAAAAATCAACCTAAAATATATTTTATTATTTTTAAATACTAAAAGGGTAAAAAATTACCTAAAAAAATGTATACCCAAAAATTTTAATAAAATATTTTATCTTTTAAAAAAGAAAATAAACAATTAAGTTAACGTTTTCAGTATCTCTAGACGAGTTTTCTTGTAACGACTTATATGAAAAATAAAAAAAAATTGACTTTTTTATAAATTAAAATTAATGTATAAAGTAGTATATAAAAGCTCTTCCATATAAATTATTTAAAATTAAAGTTTTAATCTATAATACAATAAATTTCAATTATTTTATGTCTTTTTCAACTATAAATGTCTCTTGAAAAATTCAAAACCTATGCATATTAAGTTTCAACAAAAGAAGCATGAATGGAGAAGAAAACAAAAGAAGAATGAATGTGGAAGGAGTGTTCAAAGGAGTAATTGAAGAAAGGGTCACTTTCAATTTGAACAAACACACATTAAGAAGTTCTAAATGAAAACATAAGGGAAGAGAAAGCTAACAAAGACTAATTAAAAATTGAAAGAGTAATTAAATATTAATTAAACACATAATAAAATGGAGTGCAATCCATCAAGAGTTGAACTGTCCAATACTAACCAACTTTAGGTCACTTTGGGCAATTCACTTTCTTCAACAACCCTTGAAACCCTATAACTTTTTGGGAAAAAAAGAGGTGTTTGGTCCTATAGTCCAAAATTTGATCACTTTTAATTTTATTTTAAGATACAAATAGTTGCCAACATATTTTTGTGTTCTTCTTCTTATTATTTTCCTTTTTTGAACTTGATTCTTTTTTTTTTCCTTTTTTGTAAATTGATTTGTTACTTTCTTAATTAGGCAATTTTAACCATGTAATTGCACAATAGAGAGTGCACTAACATTTTGTTGAATGTTAGATGTCTGTTTAGTCAACTGATGAACACAAATTGTATAATTAATATATCTGGGGTTCAATTCTTTATAAAAGAAAATGGAAAACCAAAATATGAGATGGGACAATACACTAAGTAGATAAAATATAAAAACTTTATATTTTTCCATTAAATTTTATTATTCCATCAAGTTGTTAAAATAAATAACTGTATGATAATATATTTGTTAATATTATGTGTGAGTGTATATTTATTATTATTAATATATAAAATATTGTGAAACGATGCTCACTAAATAATTTTGCATATTTATTATTTTATTTTTATATTAATATTTTTAAATAAATTCTATAAATAAAAAAGAAATTGTTTTTCAATAGACACAATATAAAATAAAACAAAAATTAGTACAAAATAATAATAAGATGATATATACTAGAATCAATCAATATCTCATAAAAAAACATATCCACAATCTTGGCTCTCTAATGAAACAAAATAATTTTAATAAGGTTATTTGTACTATGTATTTGATATAAGAAATATAGACAAATTAAATCTTAATCTCTTTCAATATATATATATATATATATATATATATATATATATATATTAATTTCTTCTTTATTTAATTCCTAGAATATATATTTATTTGCTAATAAATCAAGTGTAACTATAACCGTTTTCAAAAACTCACATGTTTAAATTAATAATCAAAATTGCAATCTATTATAAAGTATTCCTGCTAAGTATGTTCTCTAATACTTTATTTATTTTTTTGATTTATTTCAAAAAATCAAGTATGTAAATCTTGACTTATAAATATAAATCCGAAAATTCAAAAATATATTTATTAAATATAAATGTCAGTACCTAGTCTTATAAAGCACAAACTCATTTAACCTACCTGTATGTGACTTAAACATTTCAATTCAACATAGAATGCATCAATTTAATCATGTGAAATCTATATACATCATTTTTAGTTTATACCATTAGATCTATTATTTAAAATAAATTCCATTTGCAAAATAAATTTTGTTAAACAAATTTAATTAAAAAATTATCTTAATTGCTCTTGAGTTGAGAACTACCAAGCAGTTTTATAGAATAATGAGCTGTTTAGAAAAGCGTTTAGAAGTTTTAAAAAGCGTTAAGCGATTTTGATAGGAATAAATCCCTTAAATGGAAACGGTGAGCGATTATTCCATAAAAAAAAAAAATTATGCAAAAGTTTATGAGAAAACCAATTTCAAAACTCAAATTAGTCATTTATAAATTTAACAAGTTTAAAACGTACAATTACAACCACCTGTAACACAAATTTCATGTTTGAACTCAAATTGGTCATTCAAGACTTAATATCAAGATGAATAAAATTTAATCATCAATCCAAATATACCTTAATTCAATAAAATCAAATATAATCCTACTACCAAGTGTGAACATTAATTTAAAAAGATTTTCTGTCTTAGCTGGCTGGCAAAAATACTTAATCACTAAAAAATGAATATCCAATACTCAAATAACATATATAATGTTATTATTTCAATATCAGTTTAAACCACATAACACACTATCAACTATCAATGTCAAAATTTGCTTTAATTCTTAAACAATCTCAGCACGTAATAGAGACTTAAAATTGAAATCCAATTAAGTGAAAAATATTCTAAACATTAATAACTATAAGATAGAATGTGATTTGGAAAGAAACAAGAAATTGAAAAAAAAATTTAGAGAGGGTGAGTGTTAGAAAGATAATTTTTTTAAAAAAAGGAAAAATGAAGTAAAAATAAGAATGAAAAAGAAAAATAAAAACGAGAAAAATAAAAGATGAAGAAAAGGAAAAAGGATGAACTAAGAACCATGGGTCTTAACTCATAAAATTGATATTGATTCATCACAAATATAAAATATATTAAAAATCAGCAAATGAACTAAGATAACTCTTTATCCTAAATAAACAGTATAAAAAAAATCATAAGAAATATATGTGTTTACGATATAAGATCCACCACTCAGATAATGATGATCAACCTTAATTATATTAATTAATAAAGTACTAATTATATAAGTGTAAATTTGATTATATATAAATATAATGAATTAAATTATTTGTAAAGATTATACTTAAAAAAAATAATAATCTTAATATTTTGATGTGGACATCCAAGATTTCTTCATATTGAAGAGTTTTTGTTGTGTTTCACACCCAAAGATTCTAAATACTAATCATGAATATTATTGAGAAAATTTATAATAAATACATGAAATTAAATAATTAAGTTACGTAATCGTTAACAGAAAATTCGACAATTAATATATTTCTGAAAAATATTAATTACTTTAATAAAATAATGATTAAATTAAGTTACAGTTAACTTGATTGTATTTACCTGAAATGAATTAAATTACATTTTGAAAAAATATAATTAAACAGAGCTGAAATGTTAAGTTTTGTAACTGTCTATAGAAAAGTCCACAATTATCAGTTTTACTTTTACAGTAACATCTTAAAATAACATACTTTACTATTTGTGTAAGTATTGTGTGTATTTTGAAAATAACATCAACTAAATAAAACAAAAATGTACTAATTAATTTTTTGAAAATGTTGGTGGAAAAATTAAAAATCAATATAATGTGAAGAGAAAGTTCAGTTATGCTTTTATGATAACGTATAAAAACTTTATTTCATTTACTATGTGTAATTACTATCAATTTAAAAAAAAATGGTCAGTTCCACTTTTATCGTAACATAATATTCTTTTTATACATTATGTCTAATTAGTAATAAATATAAACATTTACAGATTAATTAACTTATTTACAATTATATTCTTATTGGTAACAAATAAGATACATAATAAATAAATAAAAAATGATGGTTTATTTTGACTTTAAAAAAGAAATTAATAAAATAAACAAAACTGGCTCTCACTAAAATAATTTTTTGAAAATGAATTTATATGGATAGGAAATTTCAAAAAGGCAAATTAGCATAAATAGCATCCTTTACATAGGCCTTAAATTATGGTAGCCACAACTACACTAAATTTGGTCACTGTTACACGCTTATCAACTAAAGTAGTATTATTAAATTCACAACATGTCTCCTCTGCAGTGTTTCTTTACTTGACTTTCTTGTCCTTCAACTCTCTCTTCTCTCTCTCTCTGCTTTCTTTTGGTAAGTCATCAAGCTCTCATTTTTTTGGTATGTCTTCAATCCCCTGAGGAGCTTCTTTAGTTCAAGTCATTGTGGTTGTGGAAAGTTGTAACCCCTTCTTCATGGTTGCTCAACTTCATTCAATAGGCACCTAAAGCAGTGTCTAAGAGTTAATGATATAGACTGAAGCTATAGGTTTGTGTCCATTTATAGCATTTGGAAGAAGCAAAAGGGTTGGTGCCTCAAATTCACACTCACAACAGCCAAAAAGCTTTGCCATAAAATAAAGAATCAAACATTTCCCCAATTGGGTTCCCAGCAAATCAGGATCTGCTGCTTCAGTGCTTCACTGTTTTGTCTCCTAGCTTCTTTTGGAGGTTTCCATGGAGAGTAGTGGCAAGGTGGAAGACTATGAAGTGATTCAGCAAATTGGAAGAGGAGCACTTGGTGCAACTTTTCTTGTTCTACACAAGATTGAGAAAAAGAGGTAAGGCACTGTTCCTTTTTTTTTTTTTTTTTTTTTTTTTTTTTTTTTTTTTTTTTTTTTTTTTTTTTTTTTTTTTTCTTTTTTCTGTGTGTGTTCTGTGTAATTGCTGGCTTGAGCCATGCTACATGAATTCTTGAAGATCTTTTCTTTGGTCAAATTTGGAACGCCCCACAAAGAAATTTTCAATCTTGTTCAGATTTTAGGTCGGTTGTGGCAATTGAAGCCCTCCAAGTTCAATACCAGCTAGATTTTAACATGGGTACTAGATGAATCCATTTTCAGTTCAGAAATGGACAACCCCAGTATTTTGCTGTTTTGTTTTGGACTGAAATCTATGATGATTCAATACAGTTTTGCTTTTCAGCTTCAGTTCGTTAGTCATTTTTCACCATGAAAATTTTATGTCTATGCTATGGTAGGTATGTGCTGAAGAAAATTCGCTTGTCCAAACAAGCTGACAAATCCAAAGTGACAGCACAACAAGAGGTTGGTGTAACCAACCCTTTCTTTCAATGCATATATTCAGTGTCACCCGGGCGATTATTTATTTGTTGGTATTATTTTCTCATATTTGCTTACTTTCTATCTAATTGACAGCCTTGCTACTGTTTTGTGCAAATTATGCTGTTTTGGTTCTGCCCCTAGCTTTTTTTGTTTCTTTTTGAAGTGGTTTTTAATTTGTCCGGTCACCAAGGAATAAATAGTAATAACGATCGAACCATTTTCTACTTTCTTTTGACTTTTGAGTCATCCATGGCTTGAATAAGCTCAGCCTATCATCTGAATAGAAGTAACATTCCTTGTGCACAGACACAAATAGACTAGAACATACTAGTAAACTCAAATTAAATTTGGTTTGATGAAATGTTGTAGCTCCTCTGCTACTCAGTGCTCGTCATTGTCATTTTAAGTACTGATTAGACTTCTCCAGCCAGAATTGAGGATGTTTTTATTTTATTTTATCATACTTACAAATGCTATGGGCACCATGTGATATATATTTTTTATGAGCCAATTACCATCTGAATTCTGAAATGAAATTTTATGTAAATATAATATTATTAGTAATGGTTTCACTGACTTCATTTCTGAGAGATTTTCCTTCATGGTTTTGAAGGAATGTTTCTTACCTTCTTAGTTCTGACAAATAGTAATAGTCTATCTTCCTCTGTTCCAGATGGACCTGATAGCTAAACTAAATTACCCTTATCTTGTGGAGTACAAAGATGCTTGGGTGGAGAAGGTAAGATACAATCATTCTTTCCTATGCTTTCCTTTTCCTTCTTTAATTTTCGATTGCACTTTTTTATATTGCTGAAAATTAAGTTTGAAGTTCAATAGAATTTATAGGCTTGATTAAATGTTATGAATCCTTACAAATGCTATTTTTATGTTATGAAGGAGGATTACATATGCATTATAACCGGCTATTGCGAAGGGGGTGACATGTAAGTATGGTCATGTTTCTTAGCAGCACAAATTGTTTCAAGCATAAATTAAGTATCTGACTTATTCATTGTAGACAGAGAATACCATGTAATGAGTAGAAGTAAAACGCGAATAAAATAAAAACTTCTATCTTCTACAGAAGCTACACTGAACTTTATACTGAGTTCTATCCACAGAAATTAAAATTTTAATTAGTAGACAGGAGGTGACAAGTACTTTTTAAAAACTCTGAACACAAGTGTTCTGTAATATATGTAATGTGGTGATTCTGATAAGATTATTGTTGATAGATGTTAATTCTTTGCAATAGCATAAATGACCATAGGATAGAGGGCTTTGCGATTCTGTGTGTCTCATGTATTTTATAGCATAGCATAGCATATACGTTTAGTGTAGATTTATATGACACTTGGTGGCATTATGACTTGTTATCTAAACTCTAAATCATGGAATGTTACATTTTTCTGGAGCAGGGCTGCGAATATAAAGAAAGCTCGGGGATCTTATTTTTCAGAGGAGGTAATAAGGTTTTATGTTCTATTCCTTAGTGTTTGTGTTGCTGGGGGACATTGGAAGGAAAGGGAGGGGAGAAAAGGTTTTAAGTAAACTTCCTTCTTATTGGGAGTCTTAATAAATTAGGAATTATCATGCTATCCTTTGCCCAAAAAAAGGGTGAAGGAAACTTTGTACTTCACCTCTCATCTTCCATTTGCCTTCATTCTCTCTGGATTCCTTACCCATTCTGCGTTTCAATTCTATCCCATAGAAAGTATGCAAATGGTTGACTCAGTTGTTACTTGCTGTGGACTACCTTCACTCCAATCGGGTACTACACAGAGATATTAAGGTACTACTTATTCTTATATCCTGGGGAAGAAATCCTTACACGGTGTTTATATTAATGGCACTTCTTTTTATTTCAGTGTTCCAACATATTCCTTACCAAAGAAAATAACGTTCGACTAGGTATGAATGTTTTTTTATCCTTTGAATGCTCATCACTGTGGTTTCTGTGTACCATGTTGTCTAAAGGAAATATGCATTACATGGACACTGCAGGTGAATATGGTCTTGCGAAGCTTCTCAATACTGAAGACCTCACTTCTCGGGTAATGTAAATAGTAATATATTAGCCTTATCTGCTTCCTTCATGAATTTGTTTTGCAGTTGTCCCCTGATGGTAATTGTTGTCTTTTAACTAAAATTGATAGCCTTTACCTTCCTTCCTTTAAACCTTAAATCACAAATGATAATGCTACTTAATGTCTGTTTATTGTTTGCATCAATCTTATATCTTTTTGTAGGCTTTTGGAACTCTAAACTACATGTGTCCTGAGGCATTTGCTGGTATGCCTTACGGTTATAAATCTGATATGTGGTCACTTGGTAAGAATTACAGATACCTGATTCTAGTTGACAAAGTCATATGCCATGATATCTGACCTTGTGTAAAAATGATGTCTCTTTGTATGTAAAGGTTGCTGCATGTTTGAAATTGTTGCACATCAACTAGCATTTCGTGCTCCAGTAAGAACAAAACTGAATCATCTATGAATTTGATATTATTAGTGACAATGAAGTTTCTCCAATATGAGTGAAATAATTTGGTGAATCATGCATGAATCAAACAGGACAGGGCTGGACTTATCAATAAAATAAATAGATGCTCCATTTCTCCACTACCAATTGTTTACTCGTCCACACTGTAAGTAACTTTTTCATGTTAGAATATCTACAAAATCTTCGGAATACATCTAGTGTATTCTGAATACATCTACAAAATAAGTCTCTCCCACAAAATTCAACAGTTTAAATAGAGCCGTTGTGTTATTTTTTGCAATATTTCATGGTAGCTATATTGATCCGATATGTTATTATTCATGGTCTTTGTTCTCTCAGCAATTATAGAAACTAAAATTTTAGTTTTTCCTTATATGCATTTTTGTTTCGTTCTGCTTTGTCATGACAACCTTTTCTTTTCCTCTTTTCTTGTTATACTCCTGTAAATCTTCATATCTGCTTTCTTTCCTGTTTGGTGTAAAAATTAATTTTCCAATGCTGGCATACTGAATGCAATTTGCACCATACTGTTGTGCAAATTAATTCCTCATACTGTTGGTGGTTTCTCTTGTCTCACTAATGAATTGTCTATTGGATGCAATTTGCACCAGGTTCCCACAGACAAAACATACTGATGGTGATTTCTGCCCTCAATTGATGAGTAATACCAGTGATTAATTGTCTGTTGGCTTCAGTATAAACTAGATTTAATCTTAAACTCTCAGTTATGGATGTTATTCACACTCAGCTTCGGTTTTTAAGTTTTGAGGCTACTACTTTTTCTTTGAATTTGAATCTTCCAAATGCTTTTGTGATGGATTTGGAGTAGCTTGGGCCTTGTCCTCTGTTCGGAGTTGTCTTTCCAACTATTGTTACAGCTGACATTATTTTCAGAATTTTCTTTTAGTATTTTAATTGTGACAGGGTTAAAACTTGTAAGCATTAGCTTCAAGGGAAGTGTTTGAATGTATGCAAACTATCTCAGAATATATTTTGTCTTAAAATATTTTAAAATATCTCCAAATATTATTAGTCTTTAGAATAATATTATCTCACCAATTAGGCATCATATTTGGGAAGCAATCTTGAGAGTTGTTTCATAATTTTATGTTTCTTGTTTAGTCACTGTAAGCAATTCTATTTTATTAAGTTGTGCTGTGTGCTTGGGCTTGTTCTAGTATTGCTACATCATTTCTTAACCTTATTAAATAAAGTTGGAAAAAATAAGCAACCATTTCTCCGAATAAGTTAAACCAAATATGCACAATATAGCATCCATGGATTTCTATTTTATCAGATAATTACGCATCATAAATTCAAAATACACCTTTTCATTCTAATATCTTGTAATTTGAAGTCTTTGTTCTTTTACTACCAAAACCACAATTTCAACACCTAAAACCCATTAGCATTCACACTGTTGTCATACTTTTCCCACCTGAGTTTTTCAAAGTTATTATATCTATTTAAATCCAACAAAGATATACCACTCAATCAATCCCTTTGTTTCCTTTAAACATGTCATTGAAATGATGAAACTGAAGCAAAAAGACTAATGTTGTTTATGTTTAACAGGAAACAACTTATCAAGAGCATGCTGAGGAAAAACCCAGAACACAGACCAACAGTGAGTTCAGAGTTTTTCTTGTGTAACTCATTTATGGGGAGCTGTTTATTCTTACATTGCTCTTTTTTTGCAGGCATCAGAATTATTAAGGCATCCTCATTTACAACCTTATGTTCTACGCTGTCAAAATGCTTCATCTATTTATCTACCAGTACATCTTATAAATAGTAACTCCCCAAAGGATAAAAATAAAAACAAATCTAGTGGTAGCAAAGACCATTGGGACAAGGAAGCAGGATTGGCCGGATTAGTAAATCGTTTGGACCGAATTTATCCATTTGAGGGAAATGGAGATGTACAGACACGGAACCAGCATAATGAGGGCAAGCTAGCAGTGCCAACCAAAGACAACCTTGAGACCAAAATGGTTGATTCTACCAGCTACATTCTGGAATTTTCTACAAGTATTAGTGGCTCAAAAGATGGCTCTACAACATCTGAATCAACTGTTTGCAGTGTGAGCAAGGAAGGAGACTTTAAAAATAGACCTGCAAGGGACACAGCTGACAGTGAGATCACTTCAAAAAGCACAATAGATTGTGTGCATGAAGAACAAGGACTTACTACCATTAAGTCATACGCAATTGACACAAATACAGTAATTAAAAATGAAGATATTTTTTCCAATGAAGATCTCAATACAGATGAAGCACTGAGTGAAGGTGCCAAACCTGGGGATTCCAGTGAAGGCAGCAACGGTAATGATAAAGATGAGTCCATTGATGAGATCATGTCAAAGAGTACCCTTGATTCTGTGCATGAAGAGCAAGGATTTACGACGGATCATTTTCGGAAGTCAGATGTGATTGACCCAAGCGCAGTATCTACAGAAGTTAAAGATAATATTTCCAATGAAGGTTTTGATAAAATGGAAGCAGAGAGGGAGAATGCCAAACCTGAGGACTCCAGAAGATCAATAGTGTTCGTTGAAAACAGCGAAGGTAATGATAATGATGGGTCCGTTGATGAGACCACTTCAAAGAGTATTCTAGAATCTGTGCATGATGAATATTTTCCAAAGTCAGATGTGATTGACACGAATGCAGTGGCTACAAAAGTTGAAGATAATTTTTGCAATGAAGCATTTGACCAAACTGAAACAGAGAGGAAAAATGGCAGACATGAGGACTCCAGAATATCAGTAGTGTCCAATGATAACAGTGATGCTGATGGTAATGATGGTTCCATTGATGAGATCAGATTGAAGAGTAGTTATGTGCACGAAGAGCAATGGTTTGTAGTTGAACATGTTCAAAAGTTAGATGTTGAAGTAAAAGCTGCGGCTTCGAAAGATGAGGACAAAATTTCTAATGAAGGTTTTGATAAAGCTGAGGCACAGAGGGAAGATGCCAAACCTGAGTGCCCCAGTAAATCAATAATTTCATATGATAACAGCAATGGTAATGATGAAGATGGATCCGGTGGTGAGATCACATCAAAGAGTATCCTAGAGTCTGTAGGTGAAGAACAAGGACTCACTGCTGAGCATTTTCAGACGTCTGATGCGATTGACATAAATGCAGTGACTACAGAAGTTGAAGATAAACTTTCCAACGGAGGGTTTGATAAAGCTGAAACACAGGAGAAAGATGCTAAACCTGAGGATTCCATTAAATCTTTGTCCAGTGAAGGCAGCAGCAGCAGCAGTGATAAAGATGGGTCCATTGATGAGGAAAGGTCATCATTTCCAATGGCACAACCTGTTAAGGTTGAACATGACACTGAAACTGGAAGCAGCTTGAAGGAAAATGAAAACCCTGAAGCATTTAAAGAAGGCTCACGCATGGACAGTTTGACTCCTGATAGTAAGGATATGCATCCGGGTAAAGATGAAAACAGAGAAGAAACACACACAATGAGTTGCTCAACGTATAAAGAAGACAACAATGCTGTTGTGGCTCATAAGCCAGCAAATGGCATTTCATCAGTGAAGCGTATTTCAAGAGGCAGTAATACTTCCTGCCAGCAAAGAGCTGATGCTCTGGAATCTCTACTCGAGTTATGTGCACAGCTACTTCAGCAAGGAAACCTTGAAGAGCTTGCTGCTGTGCTAAGACCATTTGGAGAAGATGCCGTATCTGTGTCATCCAGAGAAACAGCAATATTGCTTACCAAAAGCCTCATGGCCTCACAAAAACTTAATCCTGAAACGTAGTTTGTGGGAGGGGTTGTGCTCATTATTTATACATTATTGTAAGAAAAATGTGTATTTCCAAATGTTACATGAGTTTGTTTCTGAGACTTCTGCTTGATTGAAGATTTGAGGCTGGAGAATAACATGCCATAAATTCTTTGCTTGTAAGCTGTGTATTGTAAATGGATTAAATTATATTTGAAATGGTTGAATATTCATTGGTGTTTTTCCGTAATCTATGAACATTCATTTGCAAGAACATTACTATCCTCATAGTCCCCTCCCCTCTCAAACATGGAAAATTAAGTCCTTGAGCTTCATGTTTTATTTAATTGGACTTGTTTAAGATATATTGATTTGGTTGGGCTGATTAGCCTGGTCGTTTTACTTGTAATTTGAAAGACTCTGTTACTATGATTATGTCTTTTCAGTCTTGTAAATTTTCGATCATGTGAAAACATTAAAGCTGCTTGAACTATTTTGTTTATTTTCAACCAATGTTAATTTTCTCTCTTAAGAATTTGAGTAGAAAACAGCAAAAAACCAGAAAAATATGACATGAATTCAGATTTTTGTAATTGATCTGAACTTTTATATATAATGAAGTACTTTTTGGTAACTGGCCAGATAAGGTGATGTGGGGTATCAAAGAACGGATGATCATCATTTCTCTTACTCCGTGCTATAATTGTTGCTTGTTATTAGAAGCTTCTTCCTTGTTTTTTGTGTATATTGCTTGAACTGTGGCAAAGTGAGTGATCATTTTAATTCTTAAGTGCCTCTAAGCTTCAGATTAAAGATTAGTTCTAAAATCGGTTCATAGAATCAAAGTTAGTCGGTTAAAGATTACTTCTATAATCGGTTCATAGATATTATAGTCTCTAATTAGTACTTAGAGTAGTCAAGATATTTAAAAATGTCAAAGTATATTGTGTATATATGTGATCATATGTAAAGTTCAAGAGAAATTATTATACCCTCTATTCAATGTGGAAAACTAGGTCCTAGTTTATGATTCAATATCAGAAGATTTTCACTCTTCAATATATAAGGAAAAGCAAAAATAAAAATTTCATGTAAAAAAATAACAAAAATAAACAAACACATGTTTAATATAATTTTTTTTTTCATTATGAACACAAATCAATTACATTGCCAACACTGTTGATGGCACATAAACATCAAAGCACAAACATATAATTGCTGTGTTCACACTTTATTCCTTACATATATGTGTAAATAAATAAATATAATCAGCCTCCTCCTCTACTGCATGTTTCTTCAATCCTATGAGCCTGTAACATTTTAGTGGAACAAGGCAAAGAAGGACAAGACTGAGGCACCGACCAAGGAGCCAACAACAGTGGCTGAGGCACCACTGCTAGGGCCAGGAGCAGGTGCAGGAACCTCTGTGGCAGCCAATGCTGCACTCATGGAGGCAGCAACAATGAGAACAGCACAGGAAACCTTCTTCATGTCCATGATGATAGTGAGAGTTTTTGGAAGATAGAGAGACCCGCTTGGTTTGTGAGAAAGAAGCTGTTTATTTTTTGTATTTTGGCGCAGGTCTGAGGAAGAATGAGGGGTTGCCAAGGGTTTTATAGTGTAGGGTTTGGAGCCATTTAGGGTAAATGGTTATTGGTTGGTTGTGATAGGGTTTGCATGTGTGGTTTTGCATGGTTTAAGGGTGCCCTAAAAAGGGTTTTGTGACGAGTGTTGGAGTTGGACTAGGATTCTAGGAATATGTTTGTGACACATGAATTTTGTTTTAACTGTTTCCTATGTTTGTGCACAGGTTTTAATAATCAAATAAATAAATAAATAAATAATAAATAAATAAACAGTATTTCCTCATTTATTCGAATTGTGTCTAACATTGTAGAATATGCCAGTGATACATATGTATGTTTCTATTTTCTCTTGGGAAAAAACTATCTTTGCTTCTTAGGTTGTGCTTTGATAAAATAAAAAATTAAGACCAAATAAGTTTCAATTAATGTTAAATTTTGATTAATTATCTGAAATTCTAAGTTTGAAATATTTTAAAAGAATGAAATTACATAAGGAAATTATTGGTATTAACATATTATTAATAATCTTATAATAATAGTCTTTGATTATTCAGAATTACTTTATTTTGTTTTAGGAGATATTAAATGCATACATGTGATGTGTATTCATATTTATATTTTTCATAAATTGTTTAAGATATGGCAGGACATTAAATATAATATCTTTAATATAAATTTATATCTTAGATTCATACTTATATCTGTATATTGTTGTAACATAAATAGGTTATGTACATTAATATGTATTTTATTCTACTAGTCCTATTTCCGACACATTTAAAAGTTTAAATTTAATTCTAATAATAGCTGATTTGATTTATGTAAGTGATAAAATGTCTGTTTTTTTTTTTAAGAAGGATAAAATATCCCTTATTCTTTTTAAATCAAGATTTTAGTACGGATTATTAGTTTATTCCAAAATTATTTTCCCAACGAAACCTACTTGACAAAATAATCACATAAATTAGAAGGATTTTGGTTTAAACCAAAACCCTTTTAATAAAAATTTATTTTAAAAACACAGATGAGAACTCTTAATTTCTTTTTCTGTTTTCTTTTATTTTAAATAATTAAAAAAATAGAAAACAGCACAATACATATTTTTAAAAATATACTAAGTATGATTAATTTAATTATTAATATTATTTAATTTTTAAATGTTTTTTTAACATACATATTATTGATGATATCAAACTATAATTTAAGAATTTGATCGAGAAAATATTGTCTTTTAAAAAAAAAAAAATCAATGTCAAATTATTTACCAAAGTGGACCATTTTCCTTTTCCAATTCAGAATTCAGTTTTAGGGAACCAAATTCTCAATTATGTTGCGAGCCCAGTTGCCAAAATATCGGTTAAAATTCAACTCTTAGGGAATTGAATACCTAGCTGATATTTTATTTTTTAAAATACATTTCAAAAAATATTTTAAAATTATATTAATATAAAATTAATAAACATAAAATATTAATTTAATAATAAAAAATCAAATGTTATATTAAAATCAATAAATTAGAGAATTCTTATTATTAATTCAAGTGTTTTAAATTTATTATTATTATTAATTTTAATTTATAAATTAATTTTTTAAAATAAATGTATTATTATTAATTTAATGCTTTTGTTATTATTGCTAAACTGTATTTTTCATATATTTTTTAAATATTTTTTCATTCGAATTATATTAAATTTAATTGATTAAAATGTTTTTGATATATATATGTATATATATTTATAAACATATAATTATTTTTTTTAATTTATAAATTATTCAAAATAAAAAAGAACAAAAGAGGCGTTTCACTTGTTTTTAAAATTGGTTGGTTGTATAAATTTTATTGAAAGAGTTTAATCTTTGTAATTGTTTTTCTTAATTGGGTTGGGTTGAGAAAACAATTGTTTATTCCATATCCAAAATATCAAATACATATCAAACATGGTTTGAGTTAACCATAATCACCTTTTAAACAGGTAATTAATCACCTCTTAATCTAAAGTTATGATGATACTGAGCACATGACCAAAGTTTATGTAAATAAATAATTATTAAAATAGTATAAATAGGTAAATATTTTATCTATTACCTAATTAGTATCTCATCTAACTTAAATGTTAGGAATCTTTGTGAATCCAATATTAAAGTATACAACATATAATCGCTTAAGAGGAAAAGAAAAACATTTCAATCTTAAAGAAAGTCACTTTATCTTTCTAAAATCACTTTTGACAATAATTTATTAATTAATTTTTATTTTTAATTTTAAATAAAATTAACTCAAAATATTGTCTCTGTTTGATTACTCTTTTGGTCTATGCAGTTTGCAAGACAAATTTCCCTCAACAAGTAGCTGAATTAACATGGCACCATACCAACTTCAAATGGATCTGTGATTGAATCTGTTCAAAAGTAGAGAATGGTCCAAATTAAACCATGTCATTCTGATATTTCATGTTACATCTCTGAATAGTTACATTTATAATTCAGTCAACAAAGCAAATAATGCAGAAAAATGAAATTCGTCTGTTCTAAATTGCCAAATGAAACTGAACTTCTAAATTTTCCATCATAACATCTCCCACAACCGTTGCTATGTCAAGGGTGCTTCAGCTGGATTGAAAGAGATTTCCCAACAATTGCAATGAATTCAGAAAAGATAGCTTGGCTAGTAATCCCTTTCACATTCCCTTTTACTCTTTTTTCCCTTCCAAGTAACCAACACCACAAAAATGTTAGTGATCCAAGCCATGTGGGAAACTCAAGTGTAGTAGTGTAGGGTGTACCATAATTGGTAGTTACCTGATTGTTCCCACATAGCTGTGATGTAAGGGTCTCTTTGAGGATGCTATGCCACCTTTCCCCAACTAGCTTTGATTGGTCTAGAGGAGTCTTCAAAGCCTTAACCAAAAAGGGATAGTAACATCCAAAATGGTTCATCTTTAATGCACCATTTTACCAACTTAAATATCATGACCTTATGATGTAACAAGTTTTCCCAAGTCCTATATAAGTCCACCTTTTGGCTCTACCTTTGAACAAATCTCTTCAGTCTATTTAGTCATTTCATCAGTAACATAAAGATTTTATATTCTGTTGAAATGGCACCTTTTGGTAGATTCACTACTGAAATTTTGATGGCAGTGATGATTGTGGGTATGTTTTGTGTAACCAAGATTGTGGCACAGGATTCAGAGATTGCTCCTACTGGGCAGTTGGAGGCTGGAGCTGGGTTTGCTTTGCCTGTCTCAAAGGTGATCATGTGTTCTTCTGTGTTGGCATCTCTTGTGGCATTCATGTTGCAGTGAATTGGAAAACACTGGCTCTGGAATTTGTCACTTTGTCTGTGGATTAAAATTGATATGTTTATATTTACTTTATGCTTGCTTATTGAAAATGGTACTCTATCTGTTGGAATTTTGTAAGACTAGCTTCATGATGAGCTACAGCTACAGCATGTAATTTCTACTCAGCTATTGGTGTGAGCTGATATATTAATGTAATTGATAAGTTTGTTGATTTATCAAATTCTTTAAAAGTCACTTTCTTGTAGCATCCTGCTAATAGTCCAACTTTCCAGAAGTATAACAACTCGATAAGTAATCAAACCCAACATTAAATTTGAATCTTCAATCTGAAAAAGTTATGGAGTTAGACTTCAGAGGATGATAATGACAATAATTAGTTACTAATAAAAATAACAAAAGTAACTTTTTTTTTTAAAACTAAAAATTAAATGTACACATTTTTTCTTGGGTTTTGAAAATAAATGAAAAGGTGTCTTGGAAGTCAAAAAAATATTTTAACTCCATTTTTTTAATATGTTTTGCTTTTAAAACTAAAGTTGAAAATTAAAATCTGGCAACCATCTCACAAGACCTAAGCTGTTGAGTCAAAGGATTTTGTAATCAAAAATACATTTAATAAGATGTTTAGACATCATTATAATATTCTATTAATTAAACTAATTTTTAATAATTCAAATTTTAAAATTTTAAACGTATATATTTTTATATTTTGATTCATATTTTTCATTATCTATCAAAAAATATATTTTTTTATAATATTTCACACTTTTACAAGCCCCTGTAATGTGCTAGATTAGATATGCTTCAACAACGAGGTAAATTTTCTATATTCTATTGAATTGTATATACAATCTGTTCCACTATTTTGTATACCTTGGCGATCCCAATGTAACATTGTACAAATTGATAAATTGCTAAAACAGCAGCACTAAGCTACCCTTTCTTTCAACTGTTAAACATTGAAAAGAAAGTGTGATATAAAGAAAATGCAGTTGTTCAAGAAGCAGTCCCCTTGGACTCCTCCATATCCAATGCATGCTCTGCTACCATTATGCATGAATCTGCTTCTAGAGATGAAACTGAGGCCTTGTCTTTGGTTGAACTTGAAATCTCCTTGGCTGAATTCAGCATTTCTGTTGTGCATTGCACATCAGGTGTTATCCCAACCTGATCTATGTCATGAAGGGCCGGTGATAGATATTTTGCCACTGTAACAAAGAGGGCTGATCCATCATGAAGCTCAGTGACACTCTGAAATTAGAATGATATATTCCCAATTAGACAAGTCATGTCAAAAAGTAGCTCAATGTACTTCTAATTTGATTTTGGTAGAAAAACAACCACATAACATAGATATAGTTCCTTAAGTACTTTTGGTGTTTTCTAATTAGAATTGTTTCAGCTTGAAAATCTAATCTGACCTTTTAATACAATAGATATTGAAGTGAAACTTTAATTTTAATTAGGAAACAAGTACTATAACAATTAGCACCATGGTTTTTGACTATGCGTTGTTTCAAAGAATTCAGGGTTAACATTTTTTTAATAGAATTTCAACAACATCGTTAAAATACCCATGACATTACAAGTGAAAAAGACTCTAATATGAAGATTTGGAGTAATTTGTCCACTTCATGAATACATATCAGTAACTCTTGTTTCATGCTTGTTTAGAAGAGATTTGAATACTTAAGACATCATCCTTCTATGATTAACATATATGTAAACTATATAAACTAGTAATAGTACCTGAATCTTTCCTTTACCAAATGTTTTGCGCCCCACAAGAATAGCTCGACCGTTATCATGTAATGCCCCAGCTAAAATCTCACTGGCACTTGCACTTCCCTCATTGACCTGTTAAGGATACAAAAATTTCAGTTCATTAAACTAGTTATGTCAGGAAAGGAAATTATAATGCTCAAGGAAAACCAAGATGTGTCTGCCTTATGTTTGGAAACAAAGGATAGAAGTTGAGTGCAGTTACACAGGTGAATGGTTAAAGAATCAGGGAATGATGAGTTGTTGATTGTGAACCTTGCTCACACTGGAGCTTGATTCAGGAAAAATACAGGAATTACATAAAGTGCATGCAATTGGATGTTAATTGGATTCATGTTAGGCCAGCTCTGATTGTTGGGACAGACTTGAATAAAAGCAACTGAACAAAATTTGTGTTGCATAACACCAACATACTTGGAAATATAAAACAATATGTGTGCAATACACTAGAAATAATAGCTATATTTATAGGCAAATAGCATCAATTACCGAAGTTACTATTTTGTAGCATACTCAAAGATTGTAGAATTAAAAGGGCATGGTCAATTAGTACTCACAATCACCACAAGTGGATCATGTGTTATAGCATGTCCATTGACCATATTAATCGGTAACATGTTCCCGTCTCTATCGATTGTGTTAACTAGAGTCTCATCTCCATCTAGCCACATCTGTGCAACATCAAGGCCAGCTTTTACCAAGCCTCCCTGCAACAACATTTTAGGAAAAAAGAGGAAAACACTTTCAAGTTACTTTATTCCAGAGGCAAGATAAGAACACTATGCGTGGAAGTTCTATCAAATCAGTAAATTACAGGATTGTTGCGTAGATCTAGTATGTATGAGTGTACTCCTTGATTTTCCAATTCCTGAATGGCATTCCTCATGTCTTCAGCGGCAGTCTGTCAATATGGAACGAGAAGAGTATGTATAATGGAGATCAAATTGGTATTTGGTTTAGATATTTTCTCTATTAACTATTTGGTTTGGTTCAGTTTTTGCACAAATAATTTATAAAACAAAAAATAATGGTTAAGAACAAAGTGGTTCATTAACACATACTAGATACAAAATTGAAATTTTATTTGATAGTTGATTCTTTGGTAACCTGAGAGAAAGCTGACAATTTCACATAGCCTGTTTTTGTGAGATGACCATCTGGGGATCTATGAGGGATGATAGCACTTGATATTGGAGAGAGCTTGATTAACTCCCTAGGAAGTTTGACCTGCAATTATATTAGATCAGAAATAATTCAAAATGCTGTGGTGTGAATTTAAGTTCAACTAAAAGTGAAAGTGCTTGCTAGTTCAATTAAACTAAAATTGAAGAAACGAGTAAACATTTGAAGTATCATAATCAGTAAATGCCAGCATTACCTCTCGGATAGAAGACCCTGTCCCCGAGTCTTTGACCTGTAGAAGAAACTGCTAATTTAGTTTCTAGAAAGCTTGTGAAGAATTAAAGGGTTAAGCTATTTCCTAAGGCACTCTCATATACTATTTTTTGAATGAATAAAGGTTGTGATGACCTCCACACCCAGGAAAAAAATGATAGTTGAAAATTGCACTCTATCCAGGAATCAAAATCCATTGTTTCAAAGTTAGTCCATGAAAATTTGTACGAGGCATAGCTCACTAGTTCAAATAAGGCTTTTATTAAGGAAGTATGATAGTTACACGATGAACCTTTACTGTCACAGTGGTTCCAGCATTCCCTCTAAGCCTTTGTGCTGCAGTTTCGCTGTCAATGCCATCAAGCCTCTCACCTGCACAATCCAATTATTTTCAAAACAAAGAGAATCACACCTGTTTCACCTCAGAGATTAAATCTTTATCTCCTAATAAAATTTGCCAGTGAAGCTAGCTGAAAATTTATGAAGCATGCAAAGCAGAAAATTGTTTGAGGACTTGAGGAAGAGACTCGGGATAGTGTTATATTATGCCCCAAACCAAGATATGATATTTTCCACGATACTTTTTCTATCAATTCAATCTATTCGGTATTAAGCATGCAAACTCTAGCACCTTTGAAAAAGTCATATAATGGTTTTCAATGATAAACTACAGAAAACTAGATGCTAATAGCTTCATAAACAAGAAGAAAAATATAGATACATGATCAATACCATTTATCTCTATCAATTCATCTCCTTGATGTATACCAGCACGAGCAGCTGGACTACCATCTATGCAAGACAAGACAATCTGTGATTTCAATCAAAATAAGTAATTAGGAAATCAATACAGGTTCATTATCAGGTGATGTTGAGATATAATTATTATTACATGACTGATATATAGTTTTTGTTGCTGCCAAATGACATTTAGAGTTTAATTTTCTTACACCACAAATATAGAGATTTTTATAAAAATCATCCAAAATATGACTTCTAAATTACTTATTGCAGAAGTGAATAATTGTCAATTATATGACAATACATAGTTGGATGACAATGTAAAAACCTTTATGCCACCAATATAGGTTCTATTACACTATATTTTCAAATGGGAAATTGAAATTAAAAATCTTTCAAAAGAGCAGGGGTCAATATCATAATTAAATTAACAATTAGCATAAATTTTTTCTGCAAGTCACTGACCAAATGTCCTGTTCTCGGTTCAACATTTATGAAGAGGCCCACTCCTTGTAAGTTCCCTTCACTTCCAATTCTAAACCCTTGGTATTCCTGTAAGTAGAAACCACTGTTAAACACTAACAACTAAATAGTCTTGTTGATTTGTTAATAGTGCTATTAGAATATAGACTATTTCATACGGAAGCATCACACTAGAATAGGCATCATGAGTTACTATAAATTGGACCTATGATCATCTTTCTACTTACTACTTTTTCTATTGAACAAAAAAGGTATATTAAGAATCCTGAAAGTGGAATAATAGTTGTAATACCTTTGGGCTAATAATTCGAGTGAAAGGATCTCCAAGGGTAGAAAGCATTCCACGGATTTTTGTGTATGCAGCATCAGCTGAGTTCAGGGGAAACATTTCCACCATGGTTTGCTGCAACTTCAAGTCCCAATCTACAAAAACAGTCTGTTATTATTGATCCATGCAAATAATATAATATGTATATGCAATTTTTTGAGTGAAACTAATCATGAAGGAAAAGGTAAAGTGATGAGAAATACCTTGATGATTAAATGTAGGATCAACAAATGTTTCTCGAATTAAACCCCATGCCTCCACAAGAGTTCTTTGAACTGCATTTACCTAACAAACAAACCATTTTCAACTCAGCACTGTTCATGTTAAAGTTATGAACAACACCATCACTGAACTAATAATTGCAAATTATAGGCTTTTCATCTAAACATAATTTATCTTTATCACTTTATATCAATTTTAAGATAAAAATAAAGTCAAATAAAATAGTATTTAGACTTTACTAACCAATCACACATTTTCAAAATATTAATTAAATAATTAATAATACAAATTTTCATGAAGAATCTAAATAAGTTAAAAATCATAAGAAAAAAAATACATTAATAATATTAATTCTGTAAATTTTCTACTTTCATGATCATATTTTTTAAGAGAAAAAAATACCGTATCACTTCTACAAGGAGATTTCACATTATCATTGAATAAAAAAAGTAATATATAATTTCATTTATAATAATTACAAGTTACAGTTTCTAAATTAAAAATCAATTTTTTATAATTTTTATAATTTGAAAAAATTCGTTTTAATCTCTTTATGTCAAATATTGTTAATAGTTTTAATCAGATTACTAATATTACAATTTTTTTACATAATATATCCTCATTTTCTATTATTTCAAGTTTGCATTCATTTCAAAATATAGTCCACTAACATTTAATAAAAGACATTTAACAAAATGAAAAACTAAAGACAAACTTAATTCAAGTTTTACTAAATCTTTTTAACAATCAGTGGTGAAAGAAAAAATGTCTGTTCATACCTATATAACAATGGAAAAGTAGCTAATATAATTAAAAAAAAAAAAAGATTACTATAACAGGTATATCATAATAAAAAAAAAAGAGTGTATAAGAGTGTATATAACAATTTGTAAAAGAAAATTATAAGAGTGTATATAACAAATGAAATGAGAGAGAGAGAGAGAGAGTGAATGACCTCAGGCGCCCGTGAAACGGGAAAAGCAACGGTGAGGGACTCCGCCAGCGCCGCCGGGGAGTGGCTGAACACAGAGCACAAAAGCGCGGCCGAAACGCCAAACCCAAACGCGCTTTTCCCCGCAGACTCAATCCACCCCTCTCTCCCACCGCACTTCTTCGCCTTCACCTTCTTCTCCTCACATGTCCACGCCGGAAACCACAACCTACTCGGAAACAAAACCTTCCAAGTGGGTGTTCCTAGTTTTAGCGGAATCGCGGCTCTCACATCGAAATTCCGACAAAGATTTTTCATTTTCGTTTTCTTAAAATTTGTTAAGGAAGTATTGGATCGGTGTTGGTGGTGACCGTTAAGTTGTGTTTGGTGTGCTTTTTGAAGACTTGGGTGTGGGACCCGCTTGAATCTTTGTGGGTTGTGGTTATGGTTTGCTCCTAGATCCTCTGAGCATGCGTGTACGTATCTCAGTTTCACAAAAATCAATTCTTTCTTGTTCTTATTTTATTATAAGATTCCACGTAGACAAGACATTTCTGTATTATACAAGGTTCTTGAGTCTTCTTCTTTGCTGTGACTGCGATGTCTCAAAAATATGAAAAAAAAGGAACTGGTTTTGCTCAGAAGTATTTATTGCTTTATTTTTGTTCGCTTTATTTAGTTTGTGAAATAAGGTTAGATTCCACTTAAGTGTAAATTTATGAAATGATGTTTGAATGGTCACAATAGACTTTAAGTTGAACTGAAAATGAAATTTAAGTTAGAAAGAAATTTGACGAGACTCCAATCCTTAAATTTGATTAAAATTGTGATGATAAAATTTTACTACAATAATTTCTTTTTACCAATAAATAATTGTTAAAAATTAAATAAGTTACTTTTGTTTTTAAGTGAGTTCAATTAAGAGAATTAGATAATATACTATTGTAGGTTGGTCGTACAAATTTTATAGACGACTTTATCTCAGAATAGCTTACGAATACTATAATTTTTAATTTAGTGATAAATGTTATCCATTATAAAAACAAAACTATAACCTGCAAAACATAGTTTTATCTATTCTCATAATCTCTTATTTGATTAAATCTATAACATCAATCAGAGACACATAATACTCCTCGCTTATCTCATTTTTTTTCCTTTTAATTTCTTATAAATTTTTTTTTTCTTTTGAGAAATTTATTCAAACATATTTTTAGTATCACTGTGGCTTGAAGTTGTTTAGGACTGTAGTTTGGGAGCCTAAAAGCAAATTTGTAGTAGATGCACGCAACTTTGCAATATTCACCCTCGAACTCGGTGCAATTTGTCATTTCATGCTACTTCACATCAACATGACTAGTTCATCACGACTCATTTATCACGTTCAGTTTAGTGATTTTAGTGATGAAAGATTTGAATAGTATGAATGAGATTTTAAATCCCATTTTTATTTCAATCGAAATATAATTTTAAATTGTATAAATTTAAATATAATTACAAAATTTGAAAACTAGTTCTTAATTATGTAATTTTAAATAATTCTAGATTAAGTAATTTGAAATAAAATTATTTAATTTCATATGATATAATCTGAGATATAATTCTAGATTATATAATTTGAAATATATTTATTTTAAATTTTAATTAGAATATAGCATTTTAGATAATAATATGATTATTTTAGATTATGTAATGGAAAATATATTCATAAATTTGAAAATGTCATGAATTACGTATTCTGGAGGTAGGTATCATTTCTTATACTATGGGGTAAGAGAAAAAAGTGTGGGGTGTAGAAAAAAAACCCTAAATTTTATAAGAGTGTGCAGTAAGAAAAAGCCTTCAAAAAACAAGTGTAGGGCAGGCCCAATCCACAAGCAAGTCATTTGGGCTTTTCTTTTTCAATCTTGTTTATAATACTAAGGCAAAATCTTTCTCCACCCCATCACTTTTGAGACAAATTCTTCCTGCACCCTAATATCTTCTTCCTGCATCCTAATATAAAATTTTAATTCCACAACTGACCCTATCCGGTTCATACGTGCAAAAAAATAAGAACCGATGACACCCCCATCCGGTTCACATTTCAAAAAAAATGACAACCGGATGAGTATGTCATCCGGTTGTCATTTCAAAACAAAATGACAATCGGATGACACCTCCATCCGGTTGTCATTTCAAAATAAAATGACAACCGGATGACACCCTCATCCGGTTGTCATTTCAAAATAAAATGACAACCGGATGACACCCCCATCCGGTTGTCATTTAAAAAAAATTCATTTTATTTGGAAATGACAACCGGATGACATACTCATCCGGTTGTCATTTTGATTTTGAAATGACAACCGGATGGGGCTGCCATCCGGTTCTCATTTCCAAATCAAAATGAGAACCGGAACCCATCCGGTTCTCATACATCAAATCGGAAAATTCTTCTGTTCGTCGTCGACAACGCCTAAATCCCAAATCAACTACTCTAATCAGCAATATCACTTACTAATTGCTAATAAACACAAAAAATTACTTACTTATTGCTTGTTTGAAGGATTAATCAAAGATTTGGAAACAGATGAAGTTAAAATGAAACCCGAATGGGATGTCATCCGGTTCTTATTTTATTTTGAAATAACAACCAGATGACATACTCATCCGGTTGTTAAATTTTTTAAAAGTGACATCCGGATGAGATGCCATCCGGTTTTCTTTTTTTTGACACTATAAATCGAATGGGTGTGCTTTTTATATTGGGGTATTTATAAAATTAAAAAATCTGTATTAGAGTGCAGGAAGCATGTATTAGGGTGCAGGAAGAATTTGTCCACTTTTGACCTGCACAATTTCTTATATTGGGCTTCTTTCGAAATAAGAAAGACTAAAGTAGTTACTTTGTTGCTATGAAAATTAACTGTTCATATTTCAATACACACACATATCTAATTTATTATGTAATTGCATATAGTATTAATTATTAGTTTTCTAGCTGAGTTATAGAAAATTATACTTTCCATGTATTCGACATTCTTTTGTGCAAAGGACTTGCGTTTTCATGTCCATATTCACAAGAAATTATTTTGACACTCAGACACTATTATTTACATTTACATGATACATAATCAAACGTCATTAATTTTGTTTGCAAATAAAAGAAATTGAATGGTATCACTTAATTGGTTGGGACCATAAATACATAGTTTAAAAATACCAAATAATTTTTCCATATCTGGATAAAAACTACATCCCATCCCATATAGCTTCAAAATTTTTCACATGTTCTTACTCATAGAATATAGAACCAAATAAGAGTTTTATCCTCTAAATTTCTCACCATGACAGATTATTGGAAGTAGCAAAGTAAGTTAATTTCCCAAATTTCCACAGCCAAATTCCTTTAGCAAACTGTATAAACAGTGTCCCCATGGAAATGGATAAAGTCCATGCAGATATATCTAGGCACAAGCATCATGCACCATATCAAAGTGGGGACTCATGTTTCCTATCAAGAACAAAGAAAGTAACCCCACAGAATTACCAGATCTTGTAACTACTTTTGACACTCTTTTCCCATGGTATACCCTTATTTCATGGAGTAAAATATAATGACACAGGATTTATGCATGCATAGTCATAGTGAAATGAATTCCTTTTCACCCCTACTTGGAACCCTATAAAAGTTTCACACTCCCTAAACCCCTCATCAACACACAGACACAACACATTCACAATCACTGGATTATTGGCTTTAGTCACATACCCCATATGCCTAGTGCATGCCAATTAATACCACTGAAAATCTACTATAGGGGTATGGTTTCTGTCTGACCAACCACAATGAATCCAAGAGCTAATGTGATATGGAGGATGTACCCATAATTCCCCAATGCTAAGCCATTTAAGGTAAGAAATTCCCCATTTCCTAAATCAGCATTTATGGTTGTCATTAAAGGTGGCACATAAATTCCCTAGACATCCTACTAAGAACCACTTGATGTCAGGGATTGTGATTGAAATGAAACAACTAGCAATTGACTAATTGCCATTCATCCATACATACATGATTTCCAAAGAGAATGTCAGTTTTAAATTCATGGCTTTAGGATTGCAACACCAGAAAACAAGGCCCTTGTAAATGTCACAAGTTTTGTGTAAGTCATTCAATTGGGACTAATATAAAGCTACATGTTTAATCCACTTTCCATCATAAGGGGAGAAAAAGTTGAGGCTTTGATTGGTGCTCAAAGATTTATTGAAAGGGTATGGGAAAGAGGGAGATAAAGACACCTTCAGTTGCGGAGCAAGTAAAAGCAAAAGTCAGAGAAAAAAGGGGTTCATCCATTCAAGAAGCCATAACATTGGACAAAGGATAAAGATTATATATATATGATCAAAAGGGTGTATGTACCTTTGTTATTTATCACTTATCATACATAGCATCTCATTGTTATCAAAAGGAATATGAAGGCTCGTATGATGAAGTTGTGGTACGTATAAGAGATTTTGTTGCTGCTCAATCATATAGTGCCTTGTCCTTCGCATTTGAATTGTAAGGTTCCAAAGCAAAAATCTGTTAAAAGAAACGTATCCCAGTGCTATTTTCACTTTATTGGGAAGAGGAGGGACCCCCCACTCTCTATTGTTTACACCCTTTTGGAATCCCCTTCCATAACAAGATAAATCAACTTAGTTTCAATTATGATCAAAATAGAAATAAAGAAAACTGAAGGGAGTATTTAGGATAAGAGTTTAAGCTTAATTCAAGTTTAAAAAATGTCATAAATTATTTTTAATTTTGTTTATTATATTAGTTGTGATTTCTAACACCTTAGGTATATCTTGAATATACAATTTCTAAGACTGAATATTTGCACGTGGTTAAATCGTGGATGACTTGATTTTTAGATAGTATTTAATTAATAAAATTTATATTTGAGTCTAACTTAATTTTAAAATTAGTCCAGATTAGAAAAGTTTCGTTAAAATAATGAGAGAGGTCATTAAATTTAATAAAAGTCAAATTATTAGTATCTTAGAGAATCTGAGAAGCATAAACGGACGAGATCTTGTGAAAAATAAGCTTAAAACATATAAGGAATGACATAGTCTTCAATCCAAAACTTTAAGGTAATATCTTTATAGGTTTCTTTCTTGTATATTGCTCAACTTACTCATTTCTATCCAATATAAAACTTAAACTTATACTTGGATACCCAACATCTTTTAATAAATAAAAATAATATTTTGACAAAAGTTATGTATTCATCGCAGTTTTAAGAAATAAAAATCTTGAGTAGGCACTCATATATGATTGTTTCAAATATTGATGAAAACACTCACCGAAGAGAAGAGTGATAAAAATATAAGAATTATCTAAATAAGTTTATGTCTAATTTAATATTATAAAATTAATTTGTAAAGTAAGATTCATACTTTAAATAAATATTTTAAATATAAAATTAGATATTTGTAAATAATTTAGTAACAACCTGGTGATGGTGATTAATAATTTCAATAAATCTTATTAAGATAAACTTTTTAATGTAATTTTAATATTACTTGGGTTTTTTTTAATTTTATCTTATGTGTTAATGATGTAATATTATAATTTAAATTACTTTCACCAATACGTTATGTGAATAAAAGATGATTTTTATTAATTAAAAGTTTAAAGTAGAAAAAAAATAATGTCCATGTATCATAGAAAAAATGAAGGATAAGAAAAGAAAACAAAAAAGAAGAAACACACACGAATGAAAAGATAAGTGTAAAGAAATGAAAGCAGAAATATTAGAGATGTCCAATAAACACTTGAGATTAACCTAACTAAAGTGGTAGAATGGGGTTGAGGGCTATGGAAATCACCCGACAAAGTACACTGAGCAAGTGAGGAACAACATGTAGATTGAGTTGATGAATAACATGAAATGAAAACAGGAAACATCAGCTCAAATATCTTTATAAACAAAAAAGACAAGGCCGAGAGAGAGAGAGTGAGAAACTTTTTGTGTCCCAGATTTTTTGTCACATGCATGAAGGGGTTGATAGAATAGTCTATTTACTCTCTGAAACTCTAGCATATTGAATCGTAGTAGATTTATATAATTATTGATAATACGTAGTCATGACTGAAATTTCAACAGTTTAGTCAGAAAAATTACAGAAGTAATTAGGAACACAACAGAGCCTATCATACTGCCTATAGTCATATTCATCATATCTAAATCAAAAGTTGCTTTTACGAACATCTTTAGCCTTTACAAAATAATATAAGGGTTTCTTCACCCTTGTTTAAAAAACAGTTATGTTTTACATAATTGTTTTATCAATTCTTCTATTCCAAACAAAAGATACTTACTCTTAATGATTTTTTAACCTATTCAAACTCTCTGTAATCCACATACAAAATAAATCTACCATTCTTTCTCTTTTAACAGTAATATTGATGTTCTTTAATCAGAAACAGCAAGTCATATAAACTAATTTTCAAGCAATTCATTCACCTTTTGCTTCTACTCAATTAATTTTGCTGATGTCATCGAATGTGAAGATACTGAATGGGTCCCTCTTCTTGAATCAGATCAATAAAAAAAATTTTAAAAATTTACTTTCTACGGCTCCATTTTAACTGTTTTTTTAAACTTATTATTTTGAAACTCCTACGCCCTTAAAAAATATAAATTTTTTTCAACTAAAATCTCAAGCATAAAAAGGACAAAAGATAATCCATTCCCATCTTTTGTCAGCAAGAATATATAAATAGATATAATATCTACATTGTTTGTGTAAATATGTTCTTTCTTAAACAAGTTGATACCATTAAAATAAGGTATTCAATCAATCTTATAACATTTAAAATTTGTTTTATACTCAATTCTTGACCTATGCTACAGATGAAATAGAGTCTAGACTATTTTGTTTAGGATTAGATTATTTAAATCCACTTTGACTCTCACCCCTTTTTTCATAAATAGTCTTTTCATCTTTGTACTTTATTCTCAACAAAAAAAAAAAAAAAAAAAAAATCTGTTGTTGGGTTATTTGGTTCCTCATTGGCACATAACATCTTGTCTCCAAACCCTTTCCTAGGTTTTTTATGATATTTAACTTTGGTGAGTTTGGTATGTGTTTGCCTCTTGAAAATTTTGTACCTGTTTATGAGTAAAATATATTTTTTTTTGAACAGCCAACTTATGAGTAAAATACCAATCTACACTCCAACTTATGTTAAACCCTTATTTACCGCATAATAGTTAATCCAACATATCAATTTTGCAAAATAGATTTTTATTAAATTTATATTGGGAGGTTTGTTTCAAGTTATTGTTTTTATCTTTGGAAATATGTAATCTTATGGAAATACTCTCTTTGAAAACTATTCCTATACATGTTTTTTTTTTTTTTTCAGCATTCCTATCAGAATTTAAATTCTCATCATCAATAATTAACAGTGGTAAGAAATGTTATGATCCATACATCTTTCCTGCACAATCAAACCTTAGAAATTGAAAAAACCAGTGGAAGTGATATTTTGGAGAATAAATTCAGAGAACCTTGAGGCAGAAATTTTGGCAAAAAAACTCAATGTGTGAAGAAAGCTATTCCTTATATCAAGGGGTAGCAAGATATTGCAAGTGGCTAGCCTAAAACTTGAATTAGAGGACAAAAAGTGTGGTCTTTATTTGTATTGTCCCTACTTTAGATGTAGTTGATATATAACTTTTCTGATATGCTTATCTTATCCTTTTACTTTGTTTAGGGTTTAAAATGTGCAGTGTAATTCAGGTAGCAGGTTGGTCTTGTTCAACTTTTCTTCATAAATAAAAGATGTTTAAGACTATGTATCTAGGGTAAGATGATGACAGCTAAAGTGTAGACAAAATGATTTTGGCATAATTTGATTGCAAAATGAACCACTCTTAGCCTACAAGTATAAATTTTTAAATCAAATTTAAATATTATAAAAGAAATCCATAGTGACGGTGGTGAATACGAACTCCATTTGTAATGTACAAATGCACCAAATAAAATATTGAATTAAAAAAAAGTTGTCTTTCAATTCCAACACTCTCCAATTTTAAACGTTCAGTGTGAATAGAACATTGTATGTCAAAAGTGATTCTCATTATTTACCATTGCACGTTGATAGAAACCTCCACCTTACACCTTTTCTTCTCTTTTTGTATGAATAAAAGTAAAAATAACATTTTCCTTGTAGTTTTAACCTAAACTTTGGGTGACGATAACGACCTGAGGCATCATAAGTAGAGTAACTTCGAATACTATCCAAGTAAATTCCATGCATAAAAAGAGACTTTTGTTTTATATCACTATGCAACATTTGTTTGTTTTGCTTTCCACCTTTCTTTTTCCATTAAAAAACTAAATTCGTTTAAGGTAAACATGAGGACCCCTTCTTCTTGTAATAAGATGGTGAAAGTCATCTTTTTTGAAAGGAAAAGCTTGTGTACCAAAGGAAAAGTTCCTTCTTTTGATTTTCTTGTATTTGAGAAAGATATGATGATCCTTGGAATTATTATTTTCACGTATTGTAGAGAAAGTGATGTTTTCTTTCCCTTTTGTAAATTTTGCTATTAAAGAAAACAAGACTAGTCCCACCAAAGCAAAACATTCATCCAACAAAATAATGTGATTCATTAGGCATCAGTCAAAAGACGATCATGTCGAAGTCTCCATCCAAATAATTAATTATCATCACCAACATTTGCAAGTTAATTTCATTATGTGAAGGCTTGAACTATAATTTCAATTTAGTGATAAATAATTTGTAGAGACTGAACTTAGCTCTTCTAAAGGAGTGTGTATGGGAAATTAATAGTTCAACCCTTTTATAACTGAGTTACCTTTTGGCTGTATTAATTTAATTGTGAAAGAACTGAGAAAGGTGGGACTTCTTTTTAAAATAATGCTATACAGCTAAACATGTCTGTGTCTGTCAAGAAATAGATAACAAAAAAGCTAATTATAATGGAATCTTTGAGCATTACAAAATACAAATAATAATACTTATACATGTTTTATTTTCATGTAAATCATTAAAAAATAACTTTTTTTAATATATAATCAATTCTTACTGCACCTATTATTTCTTGTATGTTGAAGCACCCATTTTATGCTTCCAATTCAATATATTTTATCATTGATAAAAAAATGAGTAAGTATCTGGTTTTATAGAACCTAGTTCTGAAAGTTGAAGGTTAATATTCTCTCTTCAGATTTCTATTCTTTTTTTTTTTAATCATTTTCTATCTAGATGGCTAACTAAAGATTCACCAAACTACAGTTTTATGAGTTGGTTTATTATCGTTTGTTTGTTACGTAGATCAACCCTAAGAAAAGAATAAGATTCCATGAATCATGAAATGTGGCTTTGAAGCTTTCCATGTTTGGAAGCACTTTTCAAATGTTGTCGTGTGCGTTTGCATGCTCTCTCACGAGTGCTATCACATTTCTTTAGCTTTTGTTTGATTAAATATATTAAATAGGATCTTAGCAAATAAACCATGATCAACTTTTATGGACAATTAATTGCATATAATACACACCTAATTACATGCATCTGATTTGACGTTCTTGAAGTTCAAAGGCAACACCTTCAATCACTCTTAGTTATCTCTCTTATCATTTGTGGGTGCTGGGTCTCTTACTTGAGATTCAAGCTTTTTCTCTGTCTTCACCAAAAAATAAATAAAATTATAATGAATCCATCAGAACTTGGAGAATTCAACCAATGTGTCACATGAATAGGGGAATAAGGACTTTCATTTTCTTTTCTTTTAAGTTTAATTTTGATATTATTAGATCCTATATAGGGTAAATTTTGCATAAATACATCTCTAAAATGGAAAGAAGAAGAAAAATGAAAATTTATTTATAAATTAAAATTAATTAGATTTCAAAGAACTTGATATCATATAATTTGTATAAATCGATTTACACATAATTTAATTTTAGTTCACAAAAAGATATTTCATTTTTTTTATTTTCTCCTTTTAGAATTGCTTAAGAGAAGTTTCTCCATCATATCTTTAACACAAGTAAAAAAAATAGTGAATTGATTCGAATTTATGTTACATATAATTTTCAAAAAGATATAACAAAATTATATAAAAAAATCTTTACACTTTTAGATGCTAATATATGATTTGGACGACAATATACGTTGAATCTTTAAAGAATTATAATCAACTAGTAAAATAAAATAAAAAAATTTACATAGTAAATTATACTTTAATTTTTTATATGTATATATAGTCTTGAATAACTTTTTTGCTTTCAAAGTTATCATGATTATAGGTCGCAATTATTTTTCTTTTCCTTCCTCGATTGGGGTCTCGTAAACAAAGTTGTCTCATCTACTTGAGGAGGATTAAAAGTGCCTGAAATAGTCCTACTTATAGTGCAGTCCTTTTATATTTAAAGGATCATAATTTTCGTTCAGAGCGAAGACAAGACAATCATTTTACTAAAAACTAGTATATAAAGCAGAAAACATGAAGATGCAATTTTAATCAATTAGGCACGTCAAACAAAAGAAATTAAACCATTATGATGGGCAAATAATTATATTTGTATGCTTTATTTGCTTTTTTTAAATAATCTTCATAATTCTATGTGTGCTCATTCGTTTTCAATTATTTCAATTTCAATCTTAACGTACATGAGAAATTGATATTTCTCATTCGTTTTAAACAAGTATTAAAAGTAGAAAATTTGGTCTAAATAACATGAGTAACCCAAACACGAATGAGAATTATAATTATATAATAAAA
>Ga0209700_100546_pt1 | contig 71704 bp, 33 predicted proteins | sample SiratroredBW_FD_187528 | JGI IMG/M metagenome (GOLD analysis project Ga0209700, IMG submission 187528) | Root nodule microbial communities of legume samples collected from California, USA - Siratro red BW (SPAdes) (version 2) | ecosystem: Host-associated > Plants > Roots > Nodule | place: USA... | reverse complement strand
CACATTTTTAAATAAAAGAAAAAAAAAAAAAAAAAAAGGCAAGAATTAAGTGCCAAAATGTTAACTTAGCTCCTAGCTTGCAAGTAGTTGAGGAAAACATATACCTCGTCGGGTTTCACCTTGCTGAATCCGAATTTTTCGGTCCATATAGATTCTGCTTCTTCAGCAGCCGGTAGCACGAGATTCTTCACTTTCAAGAAAGCCAGCAGCCTCTCAATGCACGAGAAAAGTGTTTGGAAGTAGCCCTGTAAGGGTAAACTAATATAATTATAAGTAGTGCACCATCAAGACACAGGCAGAAGTGAACATAACATAACCGAAGTATTATCCGGTTATCCCACTATCATTATAGAACAATATATCAAAATTCCAGACCCAGCTCCAATAAGAAATTATGTAGCAAGAAAGACAGCAACCGGTTCAGAAAATATGTGTAATGTTGGAGATCACAGAACTACATCTATTGTCAATTAACACATCAAAAGAGAACTTGTGAGATAGAGCTCAGTTTGTGAAGCACTAATTGGAGACTTGCAGAAAAAGTAGCTTTTAAATCCCCACAGGAAAATTTAAAAAGAAAATGAGGTTGGGGGTGGGTGAGACATAATGGTATCCCAAGCAATGACAATCAAGTTAGTAGCATGGTCTCGCACCTTCCCACGGTTCTTATATCTTGTTGCAACTATGGGGAGTTCGGCAATATCCTCACCAAAAATTCGAAGCATGCCCGCAGATACCACAGATGAACTTCAACGTCAAACGAAACAAAATATGAACAGCAATAAAAGAAACATTCGAAATAATAGAATCTAAGTGCAGAGAGCCACTTCTTACTTGACAATCAATAATGCACAATACATTCCTCCAAAATCCTGAGTCTGCAAATTCCTTCTGTATGTGAATGAGAAGTTAGTTGAGACAAGGAAAAAAATATTGAAAAGCAAACAGATTATGATTTTACCCATAAACCATGGCAGGAATGAGGTCACGTCCAGCAGCTGGATCAACTATAGGATCAAAGCATTCCTGAAACATGTAAGAGACGTCTAAAGACCAAACTCCAACAACTGTGTTAAGTTTTTTAACAATCTTACGAAAAACTCAAAACAAGTTTCCCCAATGAAAAATAAAAATGCACTATTTTGGAGTTTCTCACGAGGAGTGAGACAGCAGACTGTGATGGAGAAGTGCTCCATAATCAATCCCCTGTCGTGTCTAAGCACTGCAATAGCACCACTATGATAATTGGATAAATTTATTTTAAAACCTACAACTGGGGTGAAATTTTTTAATCATATTAATCCAAAATTATTTTATAGCTTACTAATATACAGAAAATTTAACCTAAAAATGTTTTTATAAATATATGAGAACAAGAACAGTTTGATTATATTTTAACTTTTTTTTACAAGATTTAACACAAACGGTTAAGATTAATACGTAATTATGATTCAATTGTTTAATTGATAAAAAAGTTTGTAGAGAAAGTGATTGAAATGGTGTAAGAGTGCTAAGTATGACAATCATAAACTTTGGCAGGATGGAAATTACTATAAAATCATTAACTCATGAACATGCATTTATGCTGAAGGCAAAACTATTCAACCCTGCCTACAAATGGATTTATATATCTCAACAACTGTTAAATCACACCCTGAAGTCATGTGATGAAGAAGAATCAATTTAGTAAAAGAAGAAAATGCCATAAATAATAAAAATGCAAAGCAGCTCTGAACATAAAAAGATCATCAACTTAACACCTTCATAAACCCAAATAAGAGGAAGAATATAACAATAGTGATGAAGAAGAAAACGATATGACCACGATGATGATAGTGAAGCAACTCTTACAAATGATATGATGATGGTGATGAAGCAACTCATACAGACAGACAGAACTTACATTAAACATGGCAACTGCCTCCAAAAGTAATGGCCTAGTTTCAGGAGACGCAATTTTCCCATTAAGAAGTTTCCATCTTACATCAATCTCATTAAGGGGTTCTAAACATCTTTCCACTCGTTTCTTCTTTATAACATCCAAAAGAGATTCGGGGAGTCTTTCAGCCACCCTAACCAGGAGATTCTCCAAAGTAGTATGTATTCTGGTGCAATCATTGCAACAAAGCCAATCCCCTTCTGGCAACTCCTGTCATTCGTTACACACATATTAGGTCCAACGGGCTAAAGTTGGTGTCCAAACTAATGTATCCACATATAAAGTGATGGCAATGTGTTAAGTACCTTCAAAAATGCCATCTTACGATCCCTCAAGCAACCAACATGATATTCCTTTTCACACTACAAACAAGTACGGGAGGAAGGGATTTTATGAAAAACAAGATGATGTTAGTTCAGTATAATCAAATCAACCGCCTGAGCCAACCAGCATAAATCAATGTTGATCATACACTTCTTCAAACTTGAGAACATGACTTTAAATGTGTCTGTGTTATCAAAATGAAATGGACAACAACGCATACCTGATCACAGATTATTATTGTGCGAGGACCAAATCCTGATCTGCTGAAGTCAGAACTCCTACATGCACAAAATTTTCTCTTAAAAGGTGGAAAATCATGAATCTATTGTAGCAATAAATGATTGAACTTGAATACCAAAGTAAAGTGTGATGATCATTGCTAATTTCAAGAAATACAATTTTAGATGCCAGCCAAGTGAATTCCATACATTGCTTCTATGTTATATTTCATTTCAATAAAGTATCACCTGCATAAAACACATCCACCAATCTCAGCTCCTATGTCTTTCACTATGCGAATGCATCTCTTGGCGATCTCCTCAATAGGATCAACACCTTCTACCCTTCCAGCTGCCACAGCATCGGCATTGTATAACACAGGCCTTTCTCTGAGAATTGTGTGTTGACAAATTTGACAGTACCACTCACCCCGGGGAATACTTGATACAGATGCACATTCTGTACATTTCCAAACATCATAACAGATAAATGCACATACAAGATGGCGATTTATCAAAGAGAAATAATATTCTTCGCAACTGCTTACAGTTCAGTAAATCATGAAACAAAAATGTAGACAGTAATGAACATAAAAACTTCATCTAGTATTTAATTGAAGTTCAATAATTGGCTTAAATATGGTTAGTGCCCATAAAATCAGAGTTTTTATTATTTTTCCAGCAAAAAATTATCTCTAAAATTTAAAATAACTGATTTTCATCCTTGTAAAATGAGTGAATTTGAATTTTAGTTCTCATAAAACATTTTTCTTTGATTGTTATTCCTCCAAAATTTAAAACCATTATTTTTGGTTCATAACATTCATTTTAGGAATCTAGAAAATTTCTTAGAAGAGTATCACTAGACTTTCCATTAAAGAAACATGCAGATAGCAAATTCCACATGAGAATAGGGACATCACTTTAGTACCCTTGGTATAGAAATTCTGGCCACAATGGCACAGGATAGAAAATTGGAGGAATGCAAGACGAAATAATGTCAAACAATAAAGCTAGATAACTTTCCATCAACCTTTTTTTGTCATTTAAATCTGACCTTTATGAAATGCCCTTGGACATCCATCACAGAGCAACAGGTTTCCACCATCCCAACAAACAGCACACGCATAATCATTCTGCTTTGTAGTGCATTTGTGATCTTTTGAGAGAAATATTGCTAATTCATGGAGTGACACCCCATTCGACGTGTAGATGTATGCATAACTGCCAAAAACATTATACTGTCATGAAAATTCATAGGTAGAAGCAATTCAAAAAAGCCTCTGAATATTTATCCCACACAATAATCACACCATAAGCCCCCCTGGAAACTTGGAAAAAGAAGAAAACTCACGGTTTCCTACGAGAAGCCCAGCCTGCATGGACCTCAAACTGTGAGGGGCTGATCTGCATAAAATTTAACAATGAAATTTGAAAGTATTATCTATACAAATTAGAAATTCCTGAGGTGTGCCCACAAAGATACAAGACAAGAGAAAATGCCTCGGTGTTGCAGCATCGACAGACAATTCCTGCACGTGTTTTGATACCCTCCAGCAGTTTCTGCCAACCAGAATGAAAAAGTTAACAAGGCAACAGGATTACAATAATTTGTACAGGAAATTTACACATGAACTACCTGTCCCCGTGCATAATAAGCTACTTCTGCTCCATTAGGCAATCCATCCTCTTCAAAAATCAATTTATGTATCCGTTGATACCTAGAGAAGAATATATTGGGTGAACAAATATTAATATCATCCGTAAGGAATATTTGCAAAAAAAATTACAGGTAATATATATACACACAAGGGACAGAAAGGAACTAACCTTTTAGAGATCCTCCACTGACTTTTATGTTGTGGCGATAAACACTTCGAAGTAATTGGAGCAGTCTTCAATTTTAATGACAATTTTGATGATCTAGTAATAAGAAGTGATTACAATAAAAAAGGGAGACAGTCCTTTATTATAAAAATTTAACACGCAATTAACATCATCCTAGTAATATCAAGGATGATTAAAAACCTCTCCATGCTGAACAAGCTTTTCTTGTGCAACACAATAGGCACAAAAGCAGTCTTGGAAAATTTTGGGCTTCTAGCCAGTTTTGATTAACATGTAACACATTCAAGAGCATGTAAGTTAAAAAGATATATAAACAGCAGAAAGAAAACAGATGACTAATTCAAAATAAATTTCTTTTATGAAATTCCTTAAGTTCAAAACTATATAACCAGAGTTTATTAGTTCGTGCAAAATTCTTCCAGAAACAACTTTTCAAATTTATGTCATATACTATATAAATGAAATAGATAATAGATATAAATACCAACTTTGTTCTTGTCTTCCAGTGTCTCTTAGTTTGAGGAGAAATACACAGTTCAGAAGTACAACAAGAACATGAACGGGAGAATAATACTGGCCGAGGGGACCTGAAATAGTGTAATACAATAATTAAAGAAAAGAAAGTCAGAGGGAGACTCAAAATCTTAACAAAGCACCATACACAACATTTTGTGCCTACTTCACTTTCATTTTAAGCTACAAAATATATCTAGTTCTAGTCCAACCATATTCTGATCATGTGATTTCAGTTATTACTTTGCCTTAGAAATTAAGAGTAAGATATTACTTACTAAATATTAAATCTTATAATATCAGTGGATCTAACCCACAAACTAGTAAAGTTTCTAAGCCATCCCAAACTGTGTCCATTATTTCAGGTTGCTGAAATTGTAACATGTCTTTCCAAAATCAAGAAAATGCGTGACTTTTTTGTTTTATGACAAGAAGGAATTATTTTATTAAGAGCCTTCTAGTAAGACTATTATCATTTAACTGATTGTCAAACAGTAAAAATACAATAAACAAGTGAGTAGTCTCATAAAACCATATACATTCAAGCAAAGCTAAAATTAAAATAAATAAATAAAAACTGTCATGATAATCAGCAAGGTAACTTATTTTTCTTTCGAGATAACACTAAATTTGGTGTTCGGAAGTTGCATCCCCACATTACATTAGTTTTTACAAAAATAGGTTGTCAAACTATTCCTACAAATTTCACTTTCGTCAACAATTTAGTCAACAAAAGATCCTCACCAAATTAGAACATCAAGATTAAATCTGTTACTAAATTAGTCTTCAGAGAATTTCTTTTCATCACCATTTTAATTCACCATAAAGATCAATAAAGTGATAGTTTATATTATTTTAGCAAATTATACTTTGGAGGATTGATATAATGATGATTTACATCTTGGAAACTAATTTAGTATTTTTGCAATCGTAGTTTTGAAAGATACAGTAGTGGTGACACATCTACAATTGGAGGACCAACTTGAGAACTTTCTCTTTTCTTTATTTGTCAGTGTATAAGTTACATGCTGCATTTAATAATTCCTGTAACGGCTATATCAGATTGATAGCAGCTGTAATTGTAACCAAAATATAAAATGAACACTCATAACTGTAACAATAGCCTAATCCCACTAAGTGAATCAGCTATAGGGACAAGATGTCAATGAACTTAACTAAAAAATAAATCCTCAGAAATACTATTCAACCTGAGGTCCCTTTTAATATAATTTCCTAAAAGTGTTCCTTCTGGTTTCCCTTTATCCCTTTTCATAAGATTAAAAACCATGTAATAATATACTCTCCTTGTCAGTGTTTCCAGGGACCTCTCCTTGTATCTAATTCCCCTAAACCAACCTTTTGTCATCTCTTACTCAATATATCTCCCCATATACGCACAATCTATCTTGCTAATTTTCTTGTGCAGTCATACATTCATCTCAATAAAGCTTATCCATGTGTGCAGTCATACAAGATCTCTTTCCCTATTTCAATAAAGCTTATAATTACAGATCTTACTTTTTTCATTTTTTAGAGATCTCATATCAAGTAAAGATGTGGCCAAATTATCTTGAACACATTCAATTCCATAACTTAGCCTAAACTTCTTTATTCAACCAATCCTACTTGACCAACCCATATAAAATCCTTTGAAAAATCCTCTCTAGCATTCTTAGACATCTCACATCCCAAACAAGGTTAACACTACTTTATGCTTCCCAAATACCTTCCTCCAATAATCTCTTCTCAAGAGACAACTGCATCAGACAATTCCTGAATTTATAACTTGTCAGATTTATGTTTCCTACTCTTAAAATCGATATTAAGGGCCAAAATCCATTGTTCTAGTAAGTCACGTATGATTACCAATTTTATAAATAAGTAAATAAATAATCATAGTGCATGGTTTTTCAAAATCTCAACAAACTCAGCAGGCAGAAAAACAAACACCTGACTCTTTTTCCAACAGCATGAATCGAACTACTTTCAGATTTCCTTGATTCCACGCATGATACACACAAAAGGCCCACTCTTTCCACATCGGAAGCAGGGAAACATCCTACGCAATTAATTAGTACCAATAAGCATTCAAGGCAATCAACCAAAAGGTTTAAAATATAATAAACACTATATAATCTTTAGTTTTATGATTTTAACACAAACTATGATCAGGTGACAACTGAGCAACTAGCATAACTAAAGCAAAGCTCACCTCTGCAACTTTTGCAAGTAAAATATTTTTCCTCAGGTGGAGAACTAACAAAATTTTGAATGGTCGTCTCCAAAGTATGTAGCGGAGCTGCCCTGCATGCTCTCAATAGTTCAAGCAGGCTCTTCCCATTTTCAAGGCAAATATATTGTGCTGCCCTCTTATATATGTTACACGCATGAATCTCAAATTGAGAAGGTGGAATAACCTACGGGGTGGAAAAGGAACAAGGAAGACAAATGAAAAGGGGTCTCAACCCAAAGGAACCACTGGGTAGTGGGTACCCATGACTTAATGACCCAATGATAAAATCACAGTGATAACTCACCCTGCATCCGTTGCACACTCGGCAAGAGCACAAGATCCCCCCATCTGTAATTACACCCCGCAATTCTGTAGTTGAATCCTGTCATATTGACATTAAACCGAGACACAGTATATTTATTTCAAAAGCTACACTTCAAAATAGACCACTAGTCACCCACTGGCCAAAATCCAGATAAATTTTTTTTAAATAAAGTTGCATTAAGTCAAGCCCTCATATAAACTTATAACAAATTAGTTAATAATGTAAGAATCCGTATAATGTTAAAAGAGTCATATTTTTTTTACAAAACCCTTAATCTCTTTATAAACCAAAATAAAAACTACAATGAGAACTATTGAAACTTTTATACAATATGGTGTATTTACTCTTTTCATAATAAAGTTTAATTAATTACTATTAGATCTCTATTTTACATAATCTCTAGTCAGATTACTAGATTTAAATACTCCATGTTTTTAAAATGTACATAGAGACTAATAAATTAAATAATGTAAGTGGACCAGATCAAATCAGTTCTAAATATAAGAATTAAAACAAAGTTAGTGCATAAATAATTACAAAACAGGAATTAAATCTATAATAATTTATCTTAACCCACCTCATAATTTATCTTTTATCTCTGACTTTCTATCACATCACTCATCTTATTTCACAACTTCTATTTCTCTCCAATTCAAAAAAAAAAAAAAAAAAAATCACAACTATAATATCTCAGCATAACACACATCAATCTTAACCTCGCCCAAAACACATCAATTTTTTAGACAGCAAGTACAGTCACTACCAAACCAAAGAAGATGTACTTGATTAGTTTTCAGAGACGTGCCCACACTAGATTAGATTTTGCCTCCGAACAAACCAAACCATATCCATAGACTAAGTGTAGTTAGATTAGTTCCGCTTAAGCCACCTAGCACGCCACAATCTCCTATATCGACAAGGATAAAATGCAATGCATGCGGAACGAACCTTCTTGCAACCGACGTAAACGACGGGGACGCCTTCGAGCAAACCAGTCTCAAAGAGCTCCTTGACGGTAACGGGTTTCTTGACCACCACAATCTTCTTCTGCTGAGGCGTATTCAATTCCGTAGTTTTGGTTAATTCCTGGGCAGAATTGGGGTCGTTGGGAGACTCCACCTCGGAGAGATTGAAAAGGGGGCCCTCGCGGCGAGAGTCTTCCGTTTTAATTTCTTCAGTTTTGAGTCTCTTGACTGCATCATTGGCGGAATTGAGAGGACGCTTGCGGCGAGTGTAGACGAGAAAACCGTTGACGCGGCAGTGCGGTGGAGCGGAAGTGTGGTTTTGAGAATGAGGAGAAAAATTGGGGGCGGAGTCCATGGGGAAAGGGAGAGAAATGGAGAGAATTAGAATGGAGAAAACATGGAAGAGAGAAGGTAGGGTTTTGGAGATAGCAGTGAGTGAAATGGATTGAGAAGATGAATGGGAGAAGGGTGAAGACGAGGGGTCCACGAATTTGACTCGCCCACTCCTCTACTCAGTAAATCAGTGACCACCTCAAAAAAGGGAAGCAATTGCTCATTCTCTGTGGAATTGCAAATGCTTCTTACTTCTATTCTTTCTTACTCTTTATTATTATATATATTTGTCTGTTTGTTTAAATATACTTTATGGTAAAAAATTGTAATTTTGGATTTTAATATTTTGAAATGCAATTTTGATTCTTACATTTTTAATTAGAGGCAATTTTGTTAGAGTTTTTAAATTTTTATTATTTTGAGAAATGGTGTATTGAGACTGGGAGAAAGGTGTTATACTCTAGCATTAACTTAATAATTAAAAACAGGTACTAAAATTGTGTAAGAAAATTGTAAAAAAAAAAAATAGACATTGAAATTATTGATTTTATAAAATATAATAACTGAACAATTGATAATTAAGTATTAAAAAATTGAAATTGTAAACAAAATTAGGGATTAAAATTGTTAATTTTGTAAAATGTGATAACTGAAGGTATAATTAAGTTTTTTATAATTTTAATTCTTTTAATTAGTTAATTAACGGGGAGAACTAGGAATTTTGTATTGGTTAACATTAATGTGAAACTATAACTGTTTAGCATGTTGTTATTTAGTTTTATACAATTAGTCTATCCTTTAAGTGAAACCATCAGATTTGACTTTCAAATCCAGTTTTCTGAATAATAAAAATATTGTTAGGGAAAGACTGTTGGCATTCCTCATACTTATTATTTCCATGTGTTCCCATCACTCTAATGTAAGGTTTTTGTATAAAAAATAAAAAATAATGAGAATTACAATATTTTTAAATAATTTTACGGACATAATTTTTCAAAAGACTAAAATTAGAGTTATTTTTTAAACATCAAATAATATTAAAATTGCTATTACTTTTTTATCCAAAAAGTGATTATAATTTAATTTTTTTTTCTTATACAAATTAAGAATATATGCTACATATTAATCATTTTACTAAAATAATCACATATTCTCAATATATACAATATTTTTATCCTTAAAAAATGTAATTTACTTAAAATAAAAAATGTAATGTTATTAAAAAAATTAATTAATTCAAAACTTTTAAAATATTTTTTTGTTTTTATTATTTTATTATTTCTCATGTGTTTTTTTTTCTCTGTTGTGCAATAGGGTGCCTGCTCTTCAGAATTTTAATGTTTATTTGTATATTTATTTTTAAATACCAATTTAACCCCTGATTGTATGGTAACTTAGAGTGATTATTAAAATTAATAAAATGACAAAGTAACTTCTAAATTTATTAATTATTAATTTAATCTAAAAGATTATAATTAATTATTACATCTATTATAATGATCTTTAAAACAGTAAGTTATATCAATAAATAGTCTTTGGAAAAAAAACTAATTGAGAATGAGAAGAGTTTCTTAAATTAAAAAAAAGTTTAAATGCAAATTTTACCCAACTATTAAAATTTTAAATCATTCTAAAGTTCTAAAATTTTACAATTTTTAAAAGCTTTATCATCAAATTCTAATTGCATTTGTCTCAAAAGTATAGTTGAATCCTTAAACTCTTTCTACAAATTTATAAAGTTAATAATTTATCCAACTTGTTTAATATAACCTTAAATGTTACATTTTATTCTACAAAAGATGTATTTTACATTTACAAAAATGTTATTTTTATCCTTCAATGCTAACATTAGTTGGTTTGAGATAGAAAAAAACGAGAAGGAAAGAAAAAAAGGGATTGAAAAATGAGGTCATTTAGATGGAGAGAAGATAAGTAAAAATGATTTTTAGAATAAAATTTCCATAAAATAGATTCGGAAACAATTTTTTTGGAACAAAATTTCTGAAATAAACTTTTTAAAATAAAATTTTCAAAATAAACTTTTTGGAACACATGAAAAGTATTTTGGAAAGAGCTTTCAACAATGATATTTTATTTGCTCTTCTTCTCCTCCTCTTCCTCTTTTTCTTTAGCAGTCCAGCAGCAGCAACGGAAATGGTGGGGGTGGTGAGGAAGGAAGTGGATGTGTCAATTCAGTCATTTCACTCAATTATGTGAGTACAGGTTAAAAAGGGGTGCAGGAAGTAATTTTCCTTTAACTTTTGGTTGAGTGTTTTTGGACCAAGCCATGTTGGGTAATATTTGTTTGGGCCTTGTGACCCACTGTCTTCAGTGTAATATTACCTTTCTATTTGCTACTCTCACTGTCTTGCATCTTCCTTATGCATCTTCCTTATTTGTGTTTAGTCCTAATCCGTATCCTTATTTGTGTTTAATCCGTAACATTGGAATAATCTTTCACACCTGTTTTTCTGCTTCATCTCCGCAATTGGTCCTTTTCCTCTCCTATCAGTTATTCATCATTCTCCATAAATTCTTTAGTTCTTCAATGTAGTCATAATTTTTCTCTGAGATCAACCCATGAACTGCTTATACACAATCATTTTTGTAGTACTACTTTACTAAAGCATGCCTAGTTCCATAGTGATAGAGGAACTCCTCTGCATCTCAACCAAATATCTCTTTGCTAGCCACTTTGTATTCTCCTCCACTACCTTAAATTACAACCAAATTATTTCCCATGTATCTCAATCTCAAGTATCCCATACCTCCCACTATCAAATTCTCCTTAAGGTTTTGTTTGGTTAAGGGAGTAGATTTGAGAGGATGGATTTGAAGGGATTTGAGTGGATTGTGTGTGGATGAGAGGGTTGTTTGGATTAATGGATGGATGGTAAGATTTGAATGGATTTGAGATGATTGATTATGAAAGTTTGGGATTGATTTGATAGATGTTATAGATTTGTTTTTATTTTTTTAATGATATATTTCTGAAATTACTAATTAACCCTTATGACATAAGATGGTAAAAAGTTAAAATGAATTAGATTAAATTGATTTTAATATAAAAAATATAGAAACTGAATTAACTAACTAGATATTTTTTAGTTGGTTGGTAATGATTTTAATTAATCCAACCCGTGAACATCTTTATTTTTGTGTGTTAATAATTTTATATTTAAAAGAAAATAAAAATATTTTTAAAATGAATAAAAATATTTTAAATAACATCTTCTCCCCTTAATTTCATCATATATATTGAATCAAATAAGGAGACGAAAATATTTTTTTTTTCTGATTTACTTCAATTAAACATTAAGTAAACATATTTTCATCGATAAAAAATAAAAAAGAAAAATAAATAGAAAACAATATAATATTTATAATATACTTTTATTATTTCTTTTATAAAGTAAATAATTTTTAGTGATTTAATTATTTTAGGTTGATAATATAATTATGAATGGATAGATTGTATTGAGTATGGGTAGATTGAAGGGAGATTAATTATATTATAGCTGTTTTGAAAAAAATGAAAGTATTATGAATGAAAAAAATATATATATAATTATTGAAATCAATTATTTGAAAATTAGGTATAAATCAATTTATTTTTCGTATATAATATTTATTGTTACAAACTCTGAACCCACTTAAAAGAGTGTTTTGTAATTTTCAAAGTCAAGGGTATTTTATAATTTCCACTTCATTTACAAGGACTATTTTGTAATTTCGATCTTTATCTCTCAAATTCATCTTCTTGAACAGTAAATCCCCTCAAATCAGTCCAACTAAACACAACCTAAGTGATTTCATAGCGTTACACTCTTATGGACCCTTTTGTGTACACCTCTATACAATTGTCTACCACAAATTAATATAGTTTATTAAACAACAATGAATAGTTTATACAAAACTGAATAATGATAAATGTGGAAGCCACTTTTCTGTTGGACTTCCACTTCCCTTAAGCAAATTCAAATGGGCACAAAACAATAGGAAAAAGAGATAAATCACTGAAATGAGGACAATCCCATGTTGCCTTCCTCACATTCCTACCCAAAATTGGAATTTACTTCTGGGAATTGTGTTTGTAGTGTGAGAAATTGAATCCTTAGAAGCCAAATCCAGCAAGTGGAGATCCAATCAGAACCATGCTATCATAGTGGGTTGGTTTTGTTAGCCCATAGTTCAATACCCTTTTTGGAAGGCCTCCTTGCAAAACTTGCTACCCCAGTTAGAAATTGGGTGAGCAGTGAGGTAGCACTCTTTTCACACAACTGTTGGATGGAGAATTTTGATCAAAACTACAATAATAAATGTCAAGTGTAGCAAAAAAGAAGACACGTGAGGGGAAATGGAAAGGTATTTGTCATGTGTGGAAGAAAGGAGGTGGGTAAGGGCATATGCTTTGGAAGATGCCATATTAGGAACCTCCATTTCACTCTTTATCACTTTAATTTATGTTCCCTTTAACAAAAAGTCACCCAACACCACACAAGGTACTTAAGTCATCTCATTCCTTTATTGCCATTATGACCAACAAGAACCAAATCCTATAACACCCAATCCTGGCTTCTACTTCAAACCCTCTGTCAACTGCACCACCCCTTCCCAAACATGTAACACCCCTTCCAAACCTTCCTCAGCCACCATGCCACCACTTCTTTCACCAATTTGCCACTTGGGGTGGTGGACATGTGGATGCTCATTGGTGGCTATAATGGTGTCTTTCACATCTTCCTATGCTCCTTTTCTTTCAAGGCTAACCAAAACCACTCTTCTTCATGGTGGTTTTTCTCTTGGAAAGGGCAACTTCAATCCTTTGGCATTTTTCAACTCCTCCATCTCACTTCACGCTGTGATTTGAGCTCTTGAGGGACCTCTCAGAATGGCAACAACCCTATTATGTGTACCCTACTCTCCTCTACTTCATCTCTTCCACAACAAAATTTAGATACAGTTATTTTCAGACTCTGGTATTGTATTGTTTTCCAATCAGAATTAGAGTTTTACTTGGTAATCTTCTGTAACATTTACTGCAAATCTTTATTACATAGATTATCAAAGTAGAACTTTAACCTGATAAAAAAATAATACAAAAACAGTTTAAAAACTGTATGTAAGTTTTGTCTTATAGTCTTTGTTTGTGTTGTGCTGATTTCAACGGCAAACTCTGTGTATCAGTGTTACCATGCTTACTATACTATATATTGTCCAATAAATGTACGTTTGTGTAGGCCTTTGGCCAACGTGTATTGTTGTTGTGTTTGATATGGGTATGTGTAAAAAATATATGACTCTTTTGTGATGTTACTTTTCTAGAGCCTTTGCACCTTACATCATTATTTTGCTTATTCTTTTATATTTTTGATAGATTATATATATGACTACATATCATGTGATTTTATTGGACATATATATGGCCCCCAAACTACAGTCATGTGGCAATCACATGGAGCATATAAAGAATTTCTCCACTATCTAGTGTTGTAAACGTGTTCTGCAACATTTCTTAGGAGCCAAGGAGCATATATTATCCCTTCGTACGTAGTGATCACTTGGATTTTAGTGCTTCATGTTTTCTATCTGAGAGCTGAAGATAACTGCCACGCTTATTTGCTTTTTACTTTTAAGTTCGGGACCATTTTTTTTTCTTTCTGATTTTCTCCCTTCAATATTTCTTAAAAAAAAAGTATCATATGAATTTTTAGTGTTCGTGATAGGTGTTATAGTAGTTAATGATACTGGATTCACGTCAGTGTTATCGACAAAGTTGATACCAAATTTCTACACGAGCTATTGGTTATTTCATTAGTTATTAGTCAATTACAATAGAAAACGATTCCGTCCAAATTTGGATCTAGTCTAAATTCAGTGACTTAAAGTCCAATGATATGTTTGTATTGGGATCAATAATACAAACACACATGTGATTTGTAAGTAGAATGCACAGAATATATCATACTGCAATTTCCTAACTTAAAACATTTGGGATTAATAATATACAGTGACTGGAGAAACTAACGAGAATGTTAAACGCATAATAGAAGTTAGATGGCTACGATAGAGAAATGGATGTATTAGAAGTTCTTTGTAATTATAAATCACTGCACAAAGATTAATTTGTCTAAGGAATTTGATAAATTTGAGTAACATATAATACAAAAACTTATAAGTACATAGTTTTAAAACAGTTTTAGATTGAAGTTGATATTAATCCTTTATGTAAGTGTGAGTCATGTTATTGTACTTTATTCTTATGTATATCACGGTCGAAATCCTATTTTCTTAAAATTAAGTAATATTGATTTTCATGAATAGATTTGAAGTTACATGATGGAGATGTTTAAATAAAAGTCTCAACTCAACTATAAATATTAGATCAAAATAATTTTCTTTTCTCATTTTTATTTTATTTTTCATTTGAGTTTAAATTCTAAATTAAAAAGAAACTTCCTTAATTTTTTTTATATTAAATTAAATCTTCTCTATAACCTAACATATTAACTTTACAAATCTAATGTGATATGTGAAAGATATTATAAGGATGACGATGAGAAAAAGATTATACTATAAGATTTGTGGTTAATAACTATAATATTAATAATTTATTTATAAAATGTAAAAAGATTGGATCAAATATTATTATTATTATAAAAGAATTGTGATTGATTATATATGATTTTTTTTTTCAAAATATAATTTTTTCTTTTATTATAATATACTTTATATAAACTTTACAATTTCCATTTCTTTGTATTGGGGTTTTACTATGAAATAAATATTAACCTTGTACATTTAGAAACACATAGATATTCGTATCGATACTATGTTTATAAAACGGAGATCCTAAATGTAAATTTTAACACATTATGGTAATTTAATTTTGTAAAAATAGCCCGTGAATAAAAAGGCACGTCCAGCCACAAGTTATATAAACCCAAACATTTTGCAGTAAAAAGATTAAGCTATTAAATTGGTGAGAATTTCATTTTAAACTTTGTTGAGAGAAAACCTTCGCAATTAGATCGAAAATATATTTCTATTTCTAAAATAGTGAATTCAAATAGATTTTATCAGCTAATAAGATTTTTAAATTTGAAACCAGACTAAACCAAAATATTTTAAATATTCTTATATTTAAATGCAATAAATTATTATTTTAATTAGATTATAAACCCGAATCATTAATTATAATTCAAAGTTCAAGGTTTTACATAAATGTCAACACGATATATATATTAACTTCACCAAAGAATAAGTATTCGAACGTGTACACTTCATCTATATTGGTGTTGTTTTGAGAATTTGAAAAGGAAACTATTATCCTTAACATATGTCAATTGGACAGTGTAAACATGACATGCAATTCAATGCTTTGAAAGCTAATAATGAAATGAAAATAATAATAATAATAAAAGGAGTTACAGAAAGAAAAATGTATAAAAAGAAGGGATCAAAAGTTGGTAATAACAAACACTTCTATATCAAATTTTTGAGAGTCACCCGTTTGGATATATTTGTGGAATATATATATATATAGTCTGAATGAACTTGACAATGTTAATTAAATTCTATATAATTCTGATAGCATCATAACAAATGAGTTTATACGTAATTCAATTTTATAAAATCAATTTATAAAAATTAAAATTAAGCTTCTATCTATATATTTTAATTTGATTTTATTTTTTTATGAATGTATGATCATCACCCATATATTCAAATTGTTTCGTTACGATTTTAAGCTATATATGTAGTTTGGATATTCAAAGGTTTATTCAAACAATACGTGACTTAGACAACTAATTTGGATCATTCTTTCAAACACTATAATTTGTTTCAATATTCAAATAGTCTTTGCCCCTTAAAAATGTCTCATTGAAAAGAGTTTGAAAAGAAAATATTTTTAAAGTCCAAAAGTTTTATTTTTAACATTCCTATTAATTCAGATTTAACGTAATTAACCATGGTATAAGCATATCTACCTATTTCCGTGAACATGCTTTGCTTTTAAGCGAAATGATTTGATACATGCATCAAGATCTATAAAGCTATTTTATAAAAGGAGAAAAGTATTTTCTTATAATGGCAAACCAAAATCTTTTCATTTTCTTTTTTACTGCTTTAGTACTTTAGTGTTTGAGAAAAATATTTAAGAAAAAAATAGTTTATTTTTTTTAGATTCTTTTCATAGTTATTTTTTCTATTTCCAAAAAAATGTGTTATAGTTTTCTACTTGAAGTTAAAAAAGAAATTATTTATTTTAATAAAATTACGTTATGGTCTCTCTCGGAATTTTTTTCTTTTAATTTTTTAGTCGATTGAGAAAGAAAGTAGTTTGAATCATAGAATATCTTGGAAATGAGAGCCTAGACAGCCACAGGCGTCACTGGGAGAAATCACGGACATAATATATTCTTTCTATAATTATGCAGAAAAAGAAATGTAACTATGAAAGTGGATGCCGCAGAAAACAATTCTTCGATAATATGTTATTTTATTGGAAAAAGTTTGATAAATATTTGAATTTAACTTGGTTGTCTAATAAATTAGTTAGGTAGACAACTGTGACGGAGAAAACCTATCGGTTCAAATGGTTATAAATAGATTTGGTGAGTGACAGGGTATTCACTTTTCAGCAACGATATTCAAGGCTCAGAAGTTGTAATTTATGCAAGATTCAGTTTGGTTGGCCCTCTTTGCAATTGACTAGTTCGTCCCAGATTTTGGATCATCTCTTGGGTTAGCACTTGTTTTGTACTATTTGTTTCTCTTCCAAAGATGCTAATGAATACCTATAGTTTAAAGTTGTAATGGGTGCTTTTAAAGTGGGTCAGGTCAATATACAGTTGCAGACCGATACGAGGTATTTCTAAATCTAATTGCTTGCTCTCCTGTGTTAGTGGGACGGTCAGTGGTCACCTGGCTTTTCATTTTGTGACCCTTTATTCTTTTATTCAATAATACAGCTCATATAAAAGCCCAAATAATGAATTTTGCGTATTTGGAAATTGAAACTGCAAAGCTTGGGATACAAAAGAGTAATGTACAAGGAAAAGCAAGTGTTGAGCACCCAATAATACAATTACAACAGCACTTGCTAAGTGTAATTCTACCTTCAAAATTTCTGATATTTACAAGTACAAAGACCATTGTAGTTTTTTTACTATTCTCCTATTCAATGAATGAGTCATTTTCAAATGGTACATCCTATAGTTGATTGAAAAATCTGACGCTTAAAATTGGTGAGAAAAGTCACCCGAGATTGGCAGCCTCAAATCCATTGAAGGGTCATTGGATTGATCAGAGTTCTATGAAAGCCATCCTTTTTTGTTCCTGGTTGCCTTGAGCTTCATCACAAGTTCTTCACGCTCGGCTTCCACCTCCGCATACTTAAGGCTCATGTGGAAGTAGCGCTCCTGAATATCTCTTAATTCTGCCTCTAGCATAGATTTTGTACGTTCAAATTTTTCTTTTGTTACTAGTTCTTCAGTCATTGATTTTACTGGGCCATTTGCCTGGATCTTTTGCCCTCTAGATGGTGATCTGCAAAATAGAGATATACATGGGGTTATATATATATAACAATACTCTTCAAGTGAACAATAAGGCATGCGTTAACAAAAGGCTTCCAAAATTATTATCAGAGTAACTGTGACATCTTTGCAACAACATTCCAGTCTTCCGGCCTCCCTAAATGGACAACTTCATTTTCACTTCAATGTTTTAAACTTGGTTTTAACCAAAAGGAACACAATATGAGCCTCAATAGGAAATCCAGTGAAAACTGGCTCCTTTGCTTACATATCAAGAACACATAATCAATTGTTGAGGAATTTGACATTATTTGTAAGGAAGACTCATTCTGGATATCAGTGGAAGCAAGAAAACACTGTTTTCTTCTATTTTTCCTCTTATAATTTCTTCTCCATTCATTTTTATCTCTCTTTTATTTTCTTTAAGAAAAACCATTCGTGGTTATTAGAGAAGCGAAGGGTAGAAGAATGGCATCCAACCTTTCATCCCTCCCGAACATTTCCACTTGTCAAAACTCCATTATTAAGGAACTATATAATAAGCAAAATTCTTTCTGGATGAGTTTCCCGTTTGGGGACTACATGAAACCAAATGAAAGTTGGTTTCTGCTTCTGTAACTTCAATTTTATTTTTCTTGTTTAACCGGCATTGTGGTGTTTTCACCTTATCATGATTGTTGTGAGCCAAATTCCCCATAGTTTAGTCACTTAACCTACATCTGAACAGATATCTAAGAAATTCTAAATTAGCCATCATCCAAAACTGTACAAAATAATTTCATACTTATAAATTGATCCTTACTGGGTTACACCAATAAGAAAATCACATAAGAATGAAAACACTATTATATTGAATAACAATATGTCGACAAAAAAAATATTCGACAACAGTATTAGATCATACACACTAAGATTATGTATAAAAAAACATACATAGAGTATCCAGCAAGACTCTGTATACCTTCAATGTAACTATGAAAAATTGTGTAGGTAATGGAATTACTTTTCTTGATCTCAAAGTGAAACAATACATGAGTATTTAAAAAAAAAAAACGAAATCCTAATAAAAGAAAATAAATCTCCATAAATGAAGACTTTAAAGCAAGAACAAATCTACCAAATAAACTCTTAATTTAGGAATTTCTTCCAAACAAATCAATCTATATTTATTGTACAATAAATGTACAATATTTACACTCATATTTCAAACGCCACCTTTCAACCTGAGAAATAGATATCTTCCATTCCCAGCTTGGTTAGAGATTATGAAAGTTTGTAGTATTGAGTCCTTTTGTGAGCACGTTAGTCACATGTTGCTTGGACGGAATGTGTGACATGCATACTAAACCTTCTTCTAATTTTTCCTTAACAAAGTGTCTGTCTATTCCAATATGATTTGTCCTGTCATGCTGAATGGGATTTTGTGCAATGCCTATTACTATCTTACTATCATAGTAGAGCTTCATGGGTCCCTCCAAATTAACTTTCAAGTCATCAGTCATAATAACTCAAATAGCCCTTATACAATGGACCTAAACTCTAATTTAACTGATGATCTTGCCCCTATACTTTGTTTTTTGCTACTAAGCTCCAGCTTAGGAAAGTACAATATCCAGTTGTCGATATTCTATCAATAAGAGAACATGCATAATCTACATCAGTATTGGCTTCAAGAGTTCGTCTTCCATTCTTTTTGAATAGTATTCTCTTTCCAAGGCTGTCCTTTAAGTAATATAGAATTCTATAAGCACCTTGAAGATGAGATTCTTTCGGTTCATGCCTAAATTGGTTGATGACATGAATAAGCAAAGTCTTGTCGCGTGTGAGCCACATAAATTAATTTTTCGATTAGTCTGTGATACATCTTTTTCTCTATTGTTGGTTCCACTTCAACCTTACATAACTTGTGAATCCATTGGAGTTGATACTAGTCAGCACCCAATTTTTCCAGTTTCTGCTAGCAAATCAGTTATATATTTTTGCTGAGATATGAAAATTCCCTAGTTAGAGTTGGCTACTTTAATCTTCCTAGCTCTTTTAGTTAAAATTCCTAGACTAGTCTCTATTTCAATTCTTCCTTCTCCCTTTCATCATTCCAATCACTATAATATCATCAACATAAACTAGAAGGATTGTTACCCCGTCTTTCCTTGAATGTGTAGTAAACAAAGTGTGTTATCCATGACTTTGTTTGTAGCATAATCCCTTCATAGCTTTTGTGAATCTTCCAAATCAAACTCCAGGGGATTGTTTCCGTCCATAAAGAGCCTTTTGTGGTTTGCACACCTTACCTTTTTTGTCTCCTTCAAACCCAAGTGGAATATTCATATAGATTTCTTCCTCTAGGTCTCCATGGAGAAAGGCATTTTTGACTTCGTATTGTAGAAGTTTCCAATCAAAGTGGGCAGCTAAGGGAAAAATAATCCTTATAGTGTTCATTTTAGCAACTGGAGCAAAAGCCTGCTAGTATTCTATTCCATAAGCTTAAGTTAAGTGTATCCTTTGGCAACTAACCTCATTTCGTATCTTTCAATAAACCCATCAGCCTTATATTTTATTATAAATATCTATTTGCAGTCAACAATATTCTATTTCCTGGGTTTATCAACAATTTCATAAGTACAACTTTTTTCCAATGCATCCATCTCCACTTTCATGGCATCTCTCGATTCTTTCTTTGCCAGAGCTTGAGTATCAGTGTTAGGGATAACAATAGAATTCAAACTAACAATGAACCTTTTATGGTTAGCCAATAATATATCCACAGAAACATAATTTGATAGGACAGAGGGGTTGTTTTGTGTGTTCTCATTTCTAGTTCAAATTTGTCTGTAGTTTCAGGTTCAGAGCTTAAATTGCATTCATGGACTTGCCACATGTCTGGTATGCTCTTCATTCTTGTATAGGCATTGTTGAATCTTGAAAAATTGTAGGCACTAACTCTCGGGGATGAATCTCTTACCATTTCAGTATTTTCTTGTTGCAATTCAGTAGCATCAATGATATTATCAATTTCAATTTCTAATATTGCCCCAAAATTAATTTGCTTAGCTATAGATTCATTTTCAGAGGTTTCAGTTGGAGCATATAACAGAATAGACAAGTAAATCTAGTGCACATCAATAAAGATTACACACAAACAAACCCCAGAGATATTAGGTATAATGCATGGTCCACATATATCACTATGGATTAATGGGATTTGTAGAACATTCAATGTCATGAATATATTCGATTTTGAAACAATCTCGTAGACATAAGAATTATCTTGTTTGCATGGTTTAAAACACCTAGGGAGAGACAACTTTTGTTGTTAATGGATTGTTCTAAATAGAAGAGAAAGCTTAAAACAAATAAAAGAATCAGCATAAGGGGGTCATACAAACAAATTAAAAACTTTTTCCTTTAAGCTTTGAAATATGTTCCTCTTACCTGTGAAGTTGAACTTCAATGTTATTGGCTTCGTTTGCTTTTGCTAGTTCATTATCATGCAATTGAGTCTTTGATGGTGGATCTACTTCAACAGCATGAACATTTTCATCAAGAAGTCCAAGTTCAGTTTCTACCTATATAAGAAAAAGGAGACATGAAAGAGAAACATCAAAGTAAGGTGTCATTTGCAGTGACACTACATTTATTTGATATTATCACTAGGTGCCATCCACACAAATGTAATCATAAAATATACTTTGTAACCTTTGACTCGGAGGTAAATTACAATGTAGCCAAAGTTCAAAATATATCACCTCACTCTGATATTTGATGCTGTCATTCTTCAATGACTTTTTCCTATTAATGCGATGTTGATTGGTATTCTTCACCCCAAGATTCTGCTAAATCAAAGAAAGAAAATTAACAGTCCTGTCAACACAACGTTATCATGCCGTTAATGAAAAAGAGAACTAACCTTTGATCCCTTCAGATCATCGTGAACAGGTGAAGATTTCCTGTTTAACTTCGAAACCTGATTTCTCTTTTGTTCCTTGATCAGCTTCAATTCTTCTTCAAGGGCTTGAGCTTTTGTTTGGAACTCAGTTTTTTCCTGTTCAAGCAGTTGTATGGTCTGTTGATGCTGCCTGTTTATTCTTCTGCTGTGACTGAGCTCAGTATCCTGGACACATCTTGTTTCTCTTGCCTTCAAGTCATTCTCCAACTGCACAAGTCTTTCTTCCAGGGAAGTCTTATCCGCCATCAAATCTTCACATAATTCAGATGTTAGGCGCAATGAGGCCTCCAGTCTCTCTTTCTCAGATTTAGAAGCATTAAGCTCGTTCTTTAGAGCTATATTCTCATCTTCAATTTGATAGTTCTGCTGCAATTTAACCTTTAAATTTCCAGATTCGTCCATGATTTGTTGTCTTTCGTATTCAGTGACTGTAAGTTTTAGTTCAAGAGCATTTATAGTACTTTTGAATTTTAGCTCTCTTGATTTGCTGTCTTCCACCAGCTTCAACAACTTTTCATGTTCAGTCGTCAGTATTTCCACTTTAATTTTGTACTCGGCAACTTGAGTTGTTAGGTCTTTCAGCTTTTGTTCATAATGAGACTGCATCGCATCAACCTCCTTCTGAGCCAAATTCACTTTAGATTGAGCTTCTTCGGAAGCAGATTCCAGTTTCGCTTTATCAGCACGTAATGTGGATACTTCAAGCAAAGCGTTAGAAGCTATTCTCTCTTTTTCATGATATACTGCCGAAAGTTTCAAACGGAGCTTCTCAACTTCTAGTTCTAGGTTTTGAGTTTCTACCATCTTCTCCATTTGCACCTGATTCAGTAAGACTTCACCCTGCTCCATATGTTTCCTATTTTCATCAAAAAGACCATCTAAATCTGAAATTAGATGTTTCACTTTTGATGCAATATCTTCCAGCATTAAAGCGAAGCTCTCTTCCAGGTGTTCCACTCTTTCAGAGCACTTAGCGAATCTTTCATCTGATTCCCTTAGTCTGGCTCCCATAAGGGAGCAATATTCCTCTACCTTCAACTTTTCCTGCCTCAAATCTCCATTTATCTTTTTGAAAGAACTGCATTCTTCTGCAAGATTTTCTATGGTATTTTGAAAATTCTGGTTTGCTACTCTTAGATATTCACATTCTTCTTGCGCTTCTGACCAGCGAAATTGTGTAGTCTTTAAGTCTTCTGTTGAAGAATCTATCTCAGTCTGCATCTCCATAATCTTCTCTTGAAGCCTTGCAGCTTTAGATCTAGAGTTCTCTAGTTCTTCTAAATGAAACTCTCGCTCATTTGTCAAATCTCTCAACTGAGCTTCTAAAACAGAAACTCGCATTGACAATTGTTGCCTTTCCTGCTCTATGTCTGATATGTTGAGCTCCAGTTCATGCTTAGTTTCTTTTATCATGGCCTCCATTTGTTTCTCTTGTTGACTATGTTCTTGTTCAAGATGATAAACCTTGTCTTCTAGCTCATTCAATAGCTTTTGCAGAACCCCAATCTCCTTTTCTTTGTATGACAACTTAGCCTCAAGATTTCCTATCTCAGATGTTTTATTAGTTAGTTCCTCATTCAAATCTGCGATTCGGACTTCTAGAGCTAATTTTGAAGTCTCAAGCTCTTGACTTGAAATGTCATCATCATTACTACTCTTGATGTTGTTTTCCCCTTGGAGCATGTCTCCTGAATGGAATATTCGAAATATATTGTTGCTTATCTCAGACCCAAAGTTAGTAGAAGATTCATCTTTGACCTTGTCTGACAAAAGGTCTTGAGATGCTCCACCATCTTTAGAACTTTTCGTTGCTTCTTTTAGCTTGAATAAGAGCTCAAGGTTTTCTTCTGTCAGTTCATTGCAGTCCACCTCAAGTTCCTGAACTTTCTCTTTCAGTAATTCAACTTCTCTCAAAAGATCTGCATCGCCTAAATTTTTGGACACAGTCTGCACTTTACAACTTTCTGGGATAGATTCAAATAGCTTTGCTTTCAAACTTAATATTTCTTTATCTTTAGCAGATAATTTGCCTTCATATTCCATTTCAATATCTGAAAGGGTTTTGTTATTTTGAATCTTCGAATGTTCAGTGTCTGGCATTTTGTCCTCCAAGGCACCTTCCAGCTCTTCCACCTTGACCAGCAGATTTTTCTTCGATTCCTCCAGTTGTTCTAGCTGTTTCATAAACTGCTTGTTTCCTTCTGTACTTATTTGGAAAGATTTGTCCAGATCACTGAATTTTGAGGTTAGTGATGAAAGGTTTTCTATCTCAATTTTCTGCTGTTCTATGGTCTCTTCCAGCTCCTGCAGAACAGAAACGAGCTCCAGATTCGCTTCTTGACTCCTCTTCAGTTGCAAAGACAAGTTGGCATTTGATTCCTTTTCGTACTTCAATTCCTCCTTCAGAGCATTCTCAATTTCTGAAATACATTCACCTTCTGAAAGTGAATCTTCCGATGCTCGCTGTCTCGCTGTTGAGTCAACAAATGATAATTTTAACTGTTCAACTTCTTTTTTTAAACTATCACGCTCTACCTGGGTCGCTGAAAGGTCCATTTTTATACCTTCCAGATTTTTGTATTGATCTGAGAGTTCTGTCCTCAACACGTCTAAATCACCCATTACCTTTCGGGCGTTCATTTCCCACATCTTCGCTTCTGCCCGTAGCTCTTCATTTGTTTCCAGACGATTATTGGAAGCATTGGTCGTTTTAGAAGATAATGCACCAATCTCTGGCATATTCTGGGAAACAAATGACGAATTATTTGACTGAGAAGAATTTACAGGGTAATCGTGATGGGATACACTTTTCTGGGAACTGGTTGAACCTTGCATTCCAGTCGGGCTCAGGCCGTCACTGATACTAGAGGAAATATTTTCCCTTCCTGTGGAACCCTCAGTTGAGTAATGGCTGCAGTTTGATACAGATCCGGAGAAGCTTGTTTCCTGCAGACAAAGTGCCAGTGCAACGCGTCATTATCATGATAAGGGCAGGCCAATAGTAAATTACGTCACAACTCAAACATAAGCAAGCTGATGGCTCCACTGGCATAAATTATTTTGCTTCCAGGACCGTGATAGAAGAGAACTCTGTACAATGGATGACTTTGAAATACCCGTTAGGATGAAATGTAGTTACCATCTCCACGTGAAAATCTCACTAAATTACTATGTTGAAAAAGCCAGTTCAAATTGGAATTGGTGGATATTATTTTGCAATGTCTTTTGGTTAAAAAGTTCCATGAATAAACCTCGTGAATAGTTCCGGACACACCTAAATGTAAACAGCTAAACTAGAGAATTATTCGAATCTGCAGAGCTCATCCTGATAATTGATTATTAAGAACAGACTTATTTTTTTACCTATGCATGTCTGGGAAGAAATCTATAACCATTTAGGCAACAAAACAGATATGATTATGGCACGGAAAATGTTGTAATTTTACCCTTGTCTCAATTTCTCCGGTGGATAAGGTAGAATCAAAATCTTCAACAGAGGAAGATTCAACACTCTGGATATTTGAACAATCAGATTCATTGGACTTGATAGCCAGATCATAATTATTTTCATTGATGGCCTTCGAATGGAAAGTTGTCTCTTGATCCCTGGAAAAAGTGTAGGAGATAAATACTTACTAGAATAATTGACATTATAATACACAAAACAAGACTAGCCGCCAATTCAAACCTGAGTTTCGTTCTTGGTGTCAGGCACTGCACAGTTACCTGAAAAATACACAGCCACTGAATTCCGAATTCTAAGTTCTATGACTTTTTCTGCAATAGCTTTATTGTAATGGGAAAATTATAATTTTACACTTCTTTTTAAAATACAATGACTTAATAACTTGTTTTATTAATATAATAATAAAAATAATAATTTTTATATCTATTTATATTTATATTATTATATTAATAAAAGGAGTTGATAAGCAGTTTTTTTTTTAAAGGAAGATATCAATATGTAATTTCTCTTTCTTGTGATGATAGCCGATAGTTTGTCCCTATATTGGATAGCAGAATCACAGTGAGTACTGCTCGAGTGAGCAAAGATGAACCAAAGAAAACGGGTTCTCGACAAGGTAGGGTAATGGGTAAATTTATTTTTGTCATATTGATAGTTCTAACGAAAAAGTAAACCACGTGTCTTCGAAGTGAAGAACCGGGGGGTTGTCTAGTAAGAGGAAAAATGAAAAACCACATGTGATAGCAGTACTTTTATGGGGCCGTAATGTTCATACATAACATTCAAGTCTCGTGCACCAATCAATCGATTAAGAAAAGCTTAACGAAAATTAAGTTGAAAAAAGACTCAAAAGCAGTGCCATCATCGTGCGTAAAGTTAATCAAAAAGAAATTTGTCACCATGGAATAATCCATTTGCAAGAAGGAAAGAAATTATTTCCCTGTGATACTGTTTATCCAAGACTACTTTGTTAAGTGAAATAGTGACATTATACTATCACAAGAAAAAAAAAATATGTGAGGACCATTGATATATTTATAACATCAAAACTTTTTTTTTCCAATTCAATTCCATAAACGAAATAGTCCAGATTTCCAGTTCTATATCCCCTTAATCCAAAATGAAGCATAATCATCCATGAAATTAAAAAGGCAACCCTTCTCACTTTCTACAGACAGTCACAAGATATAAATTCCGCTATATGACTCACTTGCAAAATTGTTCCATGGTTGCACTTATTCAGTGGGATTGAAAGTGGAATAGCAGCCCCTGAACTCATATAGCTAGTCAGACTAACAGAGGCCTCCCCCAGGATGCCAGATTTTGATGACCCCTGTTAAGTGATAATGATTATTTATATAGTAATCTAATCCAAACAGAAATTTCAAGCTGATAAAAATAAAGGAACAGAAGAATAACAAAACGTTGTGCATAGCAGCAATAGTGATAATACCATTGCAACGATAAGCTTGAGGACAAAATCATCAATCTCCTTGGCAGAGTTATTTCTCGAAACCCATATAGATTCTGAAAAGTTATCTGACCATTGACAACCTCCGTTACGCACTGGCACTTTGCTCGACTTTGCAATTGTTTTGCCATTTTCTACGGAGACAACAGAAACAAACAGCTTGTCCCACCCTTTGGGTACCTGTTAACATTAGATTTACCATTTGTTATTGGCCGGACTTTTTTTTTTAAGACACAACATTTGAAAATTCAAACCATTTGGATATAACATTCTAACATAATTTTTTCAACAATTATTGGAATGATATAATACTGATAGTATCTTCTCGTCTTTAAATATTAGCAAAACTCATTCCATTTTATGATTTGGCTCTTGAGTTATCCTCGTGGCAAAACATACCTGTAATACTGTTCTACATTCCACGAGAACAGAAACTACAAGCAAAAAACTTACCTATACTTCTGTAGATACCTGTTACGCTGTTACCTAATTAGAATTGAAATTTCGCTTTGATAATTTGCAAAAAGTTTTAAGGTAAACTTTTATTAAGACTACTTCTGAATAAACATTACCGAAGACAATATATCTAAGTTCTACGAAAACCACAAACCTACTGCAGCTGCTATTCACAACAAGACAAAAGCTAGTGATACACTTTGTTATTAGCTGAAATTTACTAGAAAATACAAAACTGTGAGATCTCATTTCTTATTTAACCACCTACAGTTGACTTCATCAACTCTCATACATGTTCCGAGTCCGCTCCGTGATTCTCTTTCCAAAACACGAAGCACTTCATATAACAAATTTCTATTCTAAAATAAAATCACATCTCCATATCAACATCAGCTAGTATTTCCAAATTAGGATCAAGGAGTTTCAGTTGCATATTGCATTGCACCTACGAATTATCACTGCGGATCAATAATTTCGAAGACGTAGCAGAATAAGCAAAAGCGAAACACAGATAGACACTACACTAGTCACATTGATCGACGTAAAACGAAACGAGAGATAAAAACACGAAATAGAAGAAGAGAAAAATAGCGAAGGCAGAAACCTGGAGCGCCTTGAGGTGAGAGATTGTGAACTCAATTCTATCCCCTGATTTCGCCGCCCTGTGCTTATGCAACCTAAACATTCTCTTTTCTCTTTCTCTCCTCACTGCGTTTCCGTGTGCGAGTGTGTGGTGGCGCGTTCTTTCTCAATCACTCACTCACTCACTCACTCTCGACAACTACCAAAAATCGCTATATTCATGATTTCATCAGCTTCTCCGCAACCACCATCACCAACTGGCGAAAGAGACGAAGAGAGAGAGAGAGAAAGAGCGTTAGCTCAGTGGTCATTGTTGCGATGGGTGTTATTTTATTGTTCCTTCAAACCATCGCTCATAGAGAGAAACGGAAACGAAACCCACATAAAACAAACAACCAACTGACCCAAGCGCTAATAGTACATGTCCATACGATTTAAAAAAAAAAAAAAAAAAAAAAAAAAAAAAAAAAAAAAAAAAAAAAAAAAGCGAAAAAGAAAAATCGTGCATCCAGAACAAAGATTTCTGTAAAACAAACTAAATACAAAAAATAAGCACAACTTATTTATCTATGTAATTTTAAAAAAAATTAGCCGTATCTCTTTTCATGATCATGTGAGGAACATAACAGCGAGAAACGGTTACGACCCAATCTCTTTTTTTTTCATTATTTTTTCTACTAACGATTCTATTCGCTGACGTGTCACGCGGTGGTTGGCCAAGCACCCTGAAAGGCGTTGCAACTAGTTTTACAGCTGCAACAACCCGAAGCAGAGGCAATAGCAAACAAAAAGATTACAGCCTGTGTTTCCAAGGATCTTAATAATAGAATAATTTGATATTCGACCTATTCAAAGAAGAATTGTTATTACTAAATAGTAACTATTATTTTATTTCTCACTTTTTTTTTAATTATGACTTTATCTGTGAATAATTGCATTTTGATTTTTTTTTATAGAAGTTAGTCTTAGTAAGTCCCGTACGGACGGCCTTACGAGAGTATATTCTTCGTGTCTGTTTGGGGTCATGTATTCATTTCAATCTGTGTCTTCTATGATAAATTAATTTAACTTAATTAACAAGTCATTAAGATTATTACTTGTTTTACTGAAAACAAAATAAATGATATGCCTTTTCATTTATGAAAGAGTCTGTGTTTTAGCCTTAGATAGATAGAGAACCTTTTCCAGCACATTAATTTATGTGGTAGGTTTGCTTTAGGTCACATTGTCCGTTTGGGCAGGGTACACGTACTAGTCACAGATCACCAACCTTCCCTAAATCAGTAACAGAGAACTTTTTTATTCTCCTAATTTTTAATTACTATTAAGACGCAGTTTCAGATTTTAAATCCGTTTGTTGAATTCAGTGTATGTGTTGCACAACATGAAAATTAACGTAGAATGTGCTAATGTTATGAGATTAGAGATAAGGATAACGACCATGGTCAATGTTTATCTTATAAACTAATTTTATAAAAAAATTAAACTTACTTTTTACTATAAAATCAGACCTTTTACTGTACCACGAAAAATTAGATGTCTATGTCTCAACTTAAATAGAGTGGAACACAAGACAATTATGATCTATGGATGAGAAAAAAATTGTGATAGCAACAAAAGACAACAATAATTGAGATCTACCAAATTCATTCAAACCAATTCTTGAGTTTGAAAATGTCCAGCGAACTAATCTGTCGTTAAATATGATGAACTTTTACTAAGTTTGTTGTCTACATAGCAGATTCGTTCTTTGAAAATTCAGTTTGTAGAATGGTCCTTGGACGTATTATGAATCACTTCACATCTTCTGCTTCGTATGTAAGAAAAACAAATAAGACTCAGACTATTATTTTAATTTTTTTTACGCAATATTAATTATTTTTTATATTTATATTTTGTAATAAACTAACAATTGGAAACTCTTTGTAAGGCAAGATTATTATTCGTTAAGAGTAATTAACGATTCCTCAAGAAGGAAATCTATAGAAACAGGAAGGTATAAATAAAAGTATAACATTAAGAAATGTGAGATTAATTTATAAGCATTCATATGTAATATACTCTTCTCAAGGAATCACTCACTCATAAGATAACAAAGATTATAAATGAATTAATAATTATAAGATAAGTTTTGTAAAATTATTAATTTATCTGTTTATTTGTTATTTCCGTAAGTCCTATACAAAGGCATAATGATTCTGGAAGGGAAACTATTTAGAACATCTTTATTGGTGGATCTTCTATAAAAATATAACATGAAGGGGCCAACTAAAAAGTAATTTATGGTTCTAGTATCTTTAAATTTAAAATAAAAAATATCTCGTTTGATTTTCAATTCTAAAATAAATTTTGCCTTCAAAAATTTAAAGGTATATTTAATATACTTTCCATCATTTTTAGGAAAAAAAAATTAATGTAGTTCTATATAAATTAATATTATTTTGTTTATGAGTTCATTTATAAAAAATCATATTAACATTTTAGAACATAACTTTTAATTCTTTCGTAAATCAATGTTCTTTTTTAAAAGTATCTAGGAATAAACTTGTCTATATTTTTCAATTTGACAACACAAATCCACATAACCAACAGAGTGTAATTTGTATGATATGTGTTTCAAACACGAATTCTGCTTGAAATAAAAAGTAAAATGAGAGCAAAGTTTGCAAACTTAATTTACAAAATTAAATCAATTCAAATTTAAGTCTAAAAAAATTTAATCTAAACATTTATATGAAAATTAAGTAACGTTATCTTTGATGGTTAGTTCTTTCTTATTCAAAAACTTGTTTTAATTAAAAGAAAAACAATGAAATAAAGGAAGTTAGCAATAAAAAAAAGGCACTGTTAGTAATAGAAGGCTACCTTTTATTTGTTTATAAAATGGTTTTACGTTACCGTTTCTAGAGGCTGTCATTTAACATCTGGAAAAAGGTATTAAAACAAGTTTTAATTTTTTTTATATAATTAATTAGCGTGTTCTAAGGTAAACAATTGCTTAAATCAGCGCTTACTTCCAATGAAATCAACATTAAAGAAAAAGGCAAAATGAACCTATAAAAGAATAAATGAAAAGTAAAAGCTCAATTTTTCTTAAAACAAAAACAAAAAACTTATATACGAATTCAAAAGCTAAAAAACTTATAAAATACTATGAAATTATGAAAAGGTGAAACTAAAAATTAGTATAAAAATAGATATTTAAATGTTTCAAAAGAAATAAGTTTAAAATAACACGTTTTGAGAAACAATATTAAGTCATTTTCAATTTCCAAGTAAATGGACTGCGGTTTAATAAATAAAATTTATAGCAAAAATTTGCAAAAAAATTGAAAACAAGATCTTATGAGTGAGACTTCTCTACACTAGTTCTTCACTTAATAATTCAATTAAACTTCTTTACAACATTTTGAAAAATGTGAATAAATAATTTGGCTACGGAAAATAATTGTTATCTAATACATATTTACTGGATTCCTAGTGGTATATTAACTAGCAGAAAATGAGAAAATCTACCAAAGAATTTGATACGCTGATAGTTACAGGAAATTTCGCAGCTTATTCAAAGAAGATGTAAATATTAACTATTTCAACCGTTGGCTCAGTTTCATGTACAGGCCCTGCAAAACAAAAGAAATCTATTAGTGCTACGCAGTAGAAAATAGGACAGTTCTTTATGCACCCTTTATCAATCAAGGTGCACCCTTTCATTCTAGAAAAGGAGTGCAACTTGACTTTTACAAGGTGTAGAAAGTTGAAGCCTAGAAAATACTAGTTAAATGTAAGTGAAAATTTTCCTGTTTAACTATTTAAAAAGCATGATACTGAAAGTGAGTAAATTAAAAGATTTTCTTCCTCCTTTAAACAAAACTAGAGAAAAGAAAAATGATCTGATAGTACAAGGTGAGGCTCTTTAGTTTCTGAAACCACAGAATTTAGAACAAGTTCCTGATGATTTTTCTAGGCTTTTATCTTAACATCTTTTTGTCATTTTAGTTCTTAAATATATGTTAATATTATCCCTTAAATCTCATGATTTTTCAAATTTTGGACTAAAGTGAATGATAAACTGCATTTCAAATACCTTTATCTTTTAATGTTCTTACTTTCAGGAATTAATGGGTTAGCCTATAGACTTTTAGGAACCTGAAAGATGTTATAACCAAAAAAAATGAAGCTTGAGATGACTACAATTTAGCATTTTCTTTTTGCTCTCGTTCTCCTATTGGAAACATTGAGATTTGCACACCAAAGCACAAAAAGGAGTCCCTTTTAGAAACCCATCTCAAAGACAAGAATAGATAACCTTACATTTGTGGTGTGTATTGTTGCTCCGGTAGTCATACTGATATTCTGATCAGGAACCAGCTCGAAGTTGATGTGCTGTATAAAGATTGCAAGAGCAACTATAGCTTCCAGTAAAGCAAACTGATCACCAACACACTTGCGTGGCCCTCCACTGAATGGAATGAATCTGCAACATGTTTTGATTCATAAAATCTGAGGAACTATGATATAAAACAAAAAATATTCCACAGAAGATATAACCAGAATGAACCGATCCTTCTCCCCACTCGAGGACAAACCTAAAAGTGGTAGGGTACAACACTGAATAGGTTAGGGGAGAAGGGTAGGGAAGAGCCACTAGCAAGTAGTGGAGGTGCAATTTCAGTCAACATTGACAGCAAGAATGATTACTATAACAGTAATGCACACCTGAAATCTGTATTTGTTTCATTTGGCACCGGACCATCCAAATCAAATCTTTCTGGCATAAACTCTTCAGCCCTATCCCAAACCTTGCAAAGTAATTAAGTTTACAGAATAGATCAAAATAGTGAATTTAGAAAGTCAGCAGTAACATTCAGACAGTGCAAAAACTTGCATATCAGGTTTAATCTGCCAAATGACTAAAAAAACAACAGACATCAACTCCAATCACCGCAGCAAATGCTTGATGATAGGGCACATAATATTTGAATAAAAGAATCAATAATTTAAACAAAGCAACCACGGGGTGAGAGGGTTAGAATATCATGAACAAAAATCATAAAAGCAAGTTGCTTTCTATTTCTATACTGAAAACTGAATGAAATAGACACTTTTATTATGCTCTCTTGACATCCACATTATTAAATTTCTTTCTTTGTCTTTCTTGTTAATAAAAATAGTAAGGGAAAAACAAGAAAAGGACATTTTGAAATTGAACCAAACAGGTTCTAACCATTATAAATTATTCAATTAAAAATAAATAAATAATATTAAGGCTTAAAATATGTTTTAATCCCAGGAAAATGAGCAAGTTTTTGATATTAGTCCCTGAAAAAAATTATTTTCTTTTTATCCCTCAAAAATATGAGATCACTGCTTACTTATAAAAGGAGTAAATTTTTGTTTTGGTTGTTGTAAAATATTTTTCTTTTATTTTCATCACTCCAAAAAATTGTAATTACAACTTTTGGTCCCTAAAATTAATTTTAAAATAAATAAATAACAATTATTTTATGGATATTAAAAAAAATTTAAAGATGTCACATGTTGACATTATACTATAGACACCAGTGGGAAGCTACTTGAAATAGCCTGTTGACCTTTAGTTAAATATATAAACATTACGGATTAAAAAACAACGATTTTCAAGTTAAGTATGAAAAACAAAGAAAAGGTTTTACAAGGAGCAAAATCAAAGCTAAATCAATTTACAAAAACTAAAAACATATTTAAATCTAATACTAATGGCTCTACGCTGCCTACATAGGTCTCCTAACCCTGATTGCAATAGTAGAGAGTAGACCATGGCAAATTCAGCTACTTCAAGGAGGGGTCATATAAAGAACGAAGGTGAATAAAAGAACAGTAGGTAGGCATTCGTTTAAGAAGTTTGTCGCACAATAGGCCATAGTAAATTAAACTTTTACACAGCTTGAAGCAAAAGGATCTCATCTGCTGATTATTCAGCTAAGCAGTAGTACTACTGGAAAAGACTAATTACAGTGATTTAAAATTCCATAACCAAAATTTATAACAAAAGTATACAGATTTGGCTACAGAAAGTAAATACCTCAGAAGAACGATGTATGTTGTATACAGAAATCATAATATCTTGACCAGCATTTACTTTGTAAGAACCTGGAAGCTCATCAGGAACTTGAGCTCTTCTTATCAACACCTTAAGGATGCATAAGGTTATTATATAAGAATAGCAGAAATTATAACTGATAAAACATATCTGACATTGGAAGTTCCAAAAAGGCGTATTTCAGAAAAATAAGACACAGCAGTGAACTTAAAACTGTTCAGAGATATCATAATGATATTTTAAAGTGATTAATTACTAAATGAGAATTCAGCTTTTCTGTTTGATTTAAGATTTTTTTCCTAAATGTTGATTTCTGAATTAAGACAAGTCATTAAATAAAATAAAAAATGACATTTTAATCCATATTTCCAACTTTTCTGTTACTTTAGCATTTAAGCTTTTATTTAGACTCCTTCAATGTGAGACCTTAGAAAATTGGGTTGTTGAAAAAAGATACATTTTTTTCCATCTCAAATAGATGTTTGTACTATGAATAATTTATATTGCGAAACATTGCAACCTACCGGAGGATGCGGATACAGCCGGAGTGACTCAATAATACAATGTGTCAAGTACTTAAGATTTTTAATATCTTCGTAGGAAGGACGCCTTCGCTGTAAAACTCTGTCTACCTCTTCTTGTGCTTTTGCCAGTGAGGAAGAATCCTGCATAAATAAATCTCATAATGCTGACAATAGTACGTTATAATATAGAGACATGTACAAAACCGAGTAAATCCAAAATAACAGTCATAAATGTTCACAAAGACTATTAAATCCAGCTGAAAGCTGGAAGAAAATTAGAAGGTTGAGGTCATTGAAGAGTGCTTTTGATATTAATATCTTTGAACCAGGTTAACGTAGTTTCAAAATTTCCAAGTTTCCATAAAAGCTAGATTAGTTTGAGGACTCAAGAAAACAAAACTGCAATTGGATGATTAATGCAAGGTTCAAAAGGAAAATTATAAACTATGTAGGGGGATCATGAGAATCACGTCCGTAATCAATTCCCACATTGCCCCATGAAAAATGTGCAAAAGCAACTCGTTGCTACTGATGAGAATGGGACAGAAGCTTTGAAGCCAATTCATAAAGTTGTCAATGAGGATTAAGAAGAGGTTATCATTAAGGGAAGAAATGGAGTGAAATGATACCTTGCTTAGAAGATAAAGTGTCCAGGTCAGCACTGAACCAGTGGTCTCATGACCAGCAACTAATAGTGACAAAAGATCATCCCTTAATTGTACACTGGAAACCTACATTTAGAACAATCAAATAAAAATAAACATGGAGAGCAGAAATCCAAAGAAAAAGTTCTCCGTACTATAAAGTGGAATTACACAGTGTCATCATCAAGTGATATGATGTTTTAAGAAGTGGTGGCAGTGCAGACCTTCATATATGGGAGTGTAACTTAACTACGCAGACAAACTCAGATTGTGCAGTAAGAACAACCACAGAAAAGGAACATGAAAATCCGAAAGTCATATCCTTAAGGAATAAAGTCTAGAACTCAGAAAATTTTAAGATGGTTTAAAACTTCTCAAAGAGAAAAAACATGGCAAAAAATAAACATTTTTAATTAAATAACAAAGAATTACAAGAAGACAACTGCTTGAATGTGTTATGATCAATCAACATCACAGCCTAAACTACCTAGAAGAGAATGCTCAGTATTGACTGACAATCATTAATGTACCCATAAAATCTATACACTACTCATCACTTCATCTATACCACTGCCTCTTAACATTTCCAGAGAGTCAATAGATCTATAATTAACATGAAAAGACAGCTTAATATTTCGTCTAATTCATGTGAAATTTCTATAAAGTCACAAGAATTATACACATTTCGAATATACAGCAACAAACACCGATGAAAAAACAATATACGTGGCAATAAAATACAGGAATACAGCAAACCTCTTCTCTGCTGGCAAGCAAGAACCGGAGAATACTAGGGTCAGTGTCATTCACATATTCCTCACCATCAATTCTTTCCCCCTCAGATTCTACAATCTCCCTACATCTTTCAATGAGATCCTCGACAGTTTTCCTGATAATGCTAACAGCCTCTTCGGCCTTTATTTGTCTTGGAATTAACTTACAAAGAAATTTAAACTGCAATAACAAAGAAAGAGAAAATAATATGTATATATATACATGACATGAAGAATGGAGCAAGAAAATCCATGTCATGATCGTAAGATTAACTTGCCTTCCAATATGGTAAAAGATCAGTGGATCGAGCCTCTGCCTCTTTCAATGCGGTGTAAACAGCCTCAATAACGGGACTGTCCGCATTGAGTGAGTCAAAGTTATAGTTAAACACAGATAAACCAATAACATCAAGAGTCAACTGTGAAAACTTCTCCTCCATGTTAACAGCAGTTCCATTGAGTGCATCAGGTTGTAGCTTCTCCACTAATCTCTCGGCACATCTACAAAACACCCTATCCACTATAATAGACAAGTACCGTTTATGAAGTGATGGAACCACAGCCCTGCGCCTTGCCTAATATAGATCACAAAACAGTTGTAACAAAGAACCTGTCGCCCAAAACAAGCTATAAAATCATGACAAGAAGCACAAATAGTACCAATTTAGTCGTATATATAAGTACATAATTCACATATACTGCGATACTATGAATTGGAATACATAACCAGGAAAATGAGTCCACTCTCCTTATTAGACGTTATTAATATTCTCTCTCTTTTATCATACATTTGACATACTATCCCTGCTATTATAAAAAATAATTCTCTCATGATACTTATAAGCATATTCCTTTCAATTTACACTGAGTTGTCTTTATATCTAAATTGAATTTCAATATTTTTTTGAAAAAATTGTTCATAGTTAAAAATAATCTTGTATCACAATATCTTTTTCATTGTAAATTCAAAATATAATTTACATTTATTATAATTTTAATTAGATATAATTAATATATTCAAAAATATTTATAATTTAAATAAAGTAAATAATATAGGCACCAACGATGTAAACTTTTTTACATGGTCATCTAATCACAAGCTGCTGTGAATGCTAAGCTTATTAGCTACTAAAATAATTATTTTAAAAGTAATTTCAACAGTAATTTTTATTGGTTGGTTGACAATGTTTTACAATCTGTCTAGACAAACTACTACATAAGGACTTTTAAGAGAGAGAAAACTAAGAAGAAAAAATTAAATGAGTTTCTTCATAAGCTAAAACTAGTTTCTGCAAAAATTCATTTATAGAAGTTCTCTCATAAAGCTTCTCTGTATTTTTATTTTTGAACTTGTGCATAAGCTCATCTTTATATTACGGAGAAACTCATTCCATTCCATCTTTCTTATTTTTCTCTTCTAAAAGTATAAATGGAGAGTGTAAGAGTGTGTTTAATTAAACTATTCTATAAACATTTATATCATAAGAAAATAAGAAGCAAAAATGAAATAAATTATTCCACAAACTAGTTTAGGCATAAGTTAAAAATCATCTGTTAGAAAAACTAAAAAGGAAGTGCTTCGACAAATTATCTGTTGGAGAAGTTCATCTGATTTTTCTTCTAATTTGTTTTCCTAATAGAAGCTATTGTAGAGAAATTTATCTAGATCAAGTCACTAACTATAATAATCTCATTGCTACATTGCTATATAACAAGTTAACTTTTTTCATCATCAAAATTAAAAACATTCTCAGTTTCTCACAAACATTACTAAAAAACAACATTACCGTCCAGAGAGGGCCTTCGGCAATGGCGAAACCAGACCCGAAGAGGAATTCGGAGACCTCAGCAACGAGGCCCTTAGAATATTTCCCATAGTTCCTGAGCACGTGTTTGGCAATGGCGGGGTCGCTAACGACGACGAAGTTTCTGGGGCCAGCGGCGAGGCGGTAAATGGGGCCATAGTCCTTCATCCACTTGAAGAGAGGGAGGAAGAGCGCACCGCCGAGGAGGTCGGATACGTCATCGAGCTTGGCGGAGGCGACGGGGATGCCGGAGTCATCGTTCCCGGCGGTGAGGGAACGAGAGAGGGAGGTGAGCCAGTCGGGGCTGACCCAGGAACCGGACTTGGTGCTGGCGTCTGGGGGTTTGTCAACGGAGGATTTGACGGCGAGGCGATAGTGTTTGCGAGACGGAGAGGAAGAGGAAGGGGTGGGTCGGCGGAGAGAGAAGAAAGAGATGGGTGTGAGAGAGAGTGAGCAAGGCATTGTTTGAAGACGGTGGTCGATGGAACCACCGGTTTCCCACTTCCCACGCAGAGTGAGTGAATGAACTACTTGCTTTGCTTTGCCTTTTATCTTCCTCTTTATCCTTTCTATGTGAACCAAATGGAAATTGTTTAAAAATGTAATTTTAAAATAGTTGTTACAAAAATTAATAATTTTGTCATAACGGTGTTAGTACTATAAGTAAGTAGATTTGGTTTTTATCATACAACGTAATATGTGTTTCTTATAAAAGTTGTTTCAAGTTAATTTAAATATGGTTGTTTCAAGTTAAACATGCCAAAATGATAGAATCCTCTACTGTCTACCAGCGAAAATTCCAAGGGGATTAAAAAAAATTTAAATTTCCAAATTTGTAAGAAGAAAGTCAATTTGTTTCTCTTTCAAGGAAGATTATTATAAAGAAGAACTGAAAAGAATACCACTCTCATGTTAATCTTAAGAGCAAGAAGAAACTTTATAAGCAATTAATTCTCATAGGACAAAAGATTTTATATATAAATACATAGGTCCCCTTGCAAATGGTGATAATATATTTTGATATAATAGTTGTTAGTAGAAATTAGTTTGAAAATCAATAGAAATCTTTTTGTTTTTATCTATCTTTCTTAATTGTTGATTTATTGTTTGAATATTGATTTAATATTTTATGATGTTCAAGTGGTAACACTCCTCCTCAGAGAAGATTAAAACTTAAAGCTAAAACGAGGGAGGGAGAGAGAATATCGTATGTAACTATCATCTCTCAAACGCTAAAGTCCTCTTGAGTTGGGTGAGTTTTTTTATACTGAGTTGTAATTATGTGTATTAAGTAAAATAGTTATGATTAATAGAGTTATCCTTACTTTACTAATTGCTCAGATCATATAGGTAAAAAGTTGAGAAAAAATTCTTTTACATCAAGAAATTTATAGATACTAACTTTGAATACAATGAACTTACTTAAATTGAATCTATATTAATCTCTATATACAAGTCTTCTTTTAAAAAATATATCCATTAGATTAAGCTTTGTTGTAAACAAACAAAATTTTGAAACGGTAATTGCAATGGGTAATTTATTTGAATTATATATAGTTGTATACATTTGTATATTGATATAAATTATTGATGATCTATGTAATTTCAATTATGACTGAATTTGGTATGTGAGCACATGACATTCATTGTATTAGAACTAACAAAATAATTAGTTGATTTCATATATGTACATATTATTTTGAGTATTTGTTTAATATACACTAATTTCGTGAATTCTATATTGAATAATTTAGGGGCATTACAGTGTTCATTCCTTTTGCAGGACTAATCTTGGCTAGTTATTTTATCATGACAGTGTGAATGAGAAGAAAATCTCCAAAGATATATCTAATTATTTTCCGTAATTAATTGAAGTACCATAGTAGCATCTTGGTTCACGCACATGTATAATAATGGAGAAAAACAGAAAGGGAACGCATATCTGTGATGAGTGACAATCAGAGTGTCCTACCAAATCACCATTAATAATATTTTACACAGATAACCTCCCTCTATTGTGTGCCATGGCACTTCACTTCAATTTATATATAATTCAAAAATTATTTAGTTTGTTTACGTTCTCCTTCTAGACATGTTGAAGTCAATTTCCTGGAGTCGAGAAAATCCTTTCTCTTGGGCTCTCTGGTGGTAACGTAGGCAAGAAAAGTACGAAAATTGGTGTCTGCGTAACGTTTGGGATTGTCTTGGTCAACGAGTTTTGGTGACGGTCTTACAGTACTGTTGAAAGGAAGGCTGTGGAGAGAAGCCACCGATGTCCTATTCTTCTCTGCATTAGCCATCACTCTGTGCAACACGCTCTTGTACTTCCCGTTGCTGTATATCTGATAATCAACTCCACCCAACAAAAACCAATTTCAGGACCAAAAATTATGACTTTTTCATTCATATGCATGAAGGAAGGATTTTTTTACCTCTAGGTGATCACCAACATTGACAACGAAAGCGTTGTTGATAGGTTGAACAGTTAACCATTGACCTTGGAACTGTACCTGCAAACCCTCTACCTGGTCTTGGAGGAGGAGTGTGAGGAATCCATAATCAGAGTGAGGGGGCATCCCCAAGGTTAGGTCAGGCTGAGGGCATGGTGGATACAAATTCAATATCATCATCTGGCTCCCATCTTCCAACTCTTTCAGAATCTTGTCTTTTCCTTCAATGATTCCTAAACTCTCTTCGATGCCTTCCATCAACACCAGGAACATGTTTCTGGTTTCTTCTGAGTAGGTACCCACCACTTTCCTACATTCCAATTAATCCAAATTTTTAATTATGTTTCTCCTAATTACTCCCAATAATTATGATTTCTTGTTTTTCATATTTTAATTGTCTATTTCAAACGTTGTAAAAATATCTTTTTTTCCAAGTTTTAAATGATGACTGTGATAACTATAATTGACTTTAACTATCTTTTTTCATGTTATAAATGATGACTGTGACTGCTATAACTGACTTTATCAACTGGGTCTATTTTATACTTAAGACCATCTTGTTTTGAACGGGAAAGACTATTACTGATGTCCAAATTGACACCAAATTTTCACCATATTAAAATTCGCAATGAAACTACAACCAGAAGAGACTATCAGCCAACTTAAATCTTAAATTTTTATTCCCACAAGAAGGGGAAGCAATATTTTTTAATTAGTTGAAAAATATTTAATAAAAGGGAGATTATTTCACGTTATAGCATAAGATCGTGTCACGAGCCTTTCTTAAGAGCCTTATTAATTTTGTTTAATCCTACCACTTGCATCAATCTGGTTGGCATGAAGTTGTTAATTTGTTTATGGAGAAAGTTGCCACTAATTGTAGTCTGTGATATATAGATGGATACTAGGTATTAAAGTTTAAATTTGTGTCTATGCAGAGAGAGAAAGTGAATAGATTAAGTATTAATTAATATTTAATCTAGGTTATATCTAATTAATTAAGGTGTGAGTTTACACACCTGAAGTCTAAGGGGGAAGCAGGCCAGTGGGGGAGGAAATCAGGTAAAGGATGACAGAGAAGTTTCAAGAAGTCCCTCCAACATAACACACTGTCTGTGGTTTGGCTGAAACTGGTTCCACATCGAACAGGTGCTCTCATATCACTTGTCATGTACTTTGCTCTTTCCTCAAAAGGAAGATCAAAGAACTTTCCACTCACATCCCTCATGCTGCTGATAACATCATCCGAGATACCATGGTTCACCAGCTGCATCAATCAAACAAAATCAAACTGATTCTATTTTCACATTCACATCATCCAAAAGCCAAATACACAAGCTCAAGATGAAGTCCAAATTGTTTAACAATATTTGTATATGTTTCTCATTAGTTGCAAGGTTGTGCCTAGTTGGTTTCTCACCTGAAAAAAACCGTATACTTCACAAGCATTGGCTAGGGATTGAAGGACTTGTTGCCTTCTTGGACCAAGCAATTCAGAATAGTCAATGATAGGTAGCTCAAGGTTTTGCTTGGCAACTTTTGAGTCTTCCAAGGTTGTAGCTGGTCGATCAGAAGGTGGAAGTATGTAGTTTTTAGGTAGAGTGTTAAGGCCATTCTCAACAAGGTGCTTCACTCCTTTCTGATATTGACTTCCTGGTGTAACACTCTCGCCATTTCCTACCATTGCTGGAGTCATGTGTGCTGGCTTCTCAATATAAAATGCCTGCATATATGCATGCAAACTAAGAACAACAGCATAACAGGAAAAATGTTTACATGCATAAATTTATATGGTAAATGGACATCAAAATTTAGTGTTCCACATGGTTGAGAAATTAAAAGTGGAGCATATTAATTAGAGTTATAATATATTCATTCCCCATTACCTGGATTGAAAAATATAGAAAGAATGTTGATAAGGGGTAGGAGATGAAAAGCAAAGTTTTGATGGATGATAATGTTGTGTTGATTTTGATGTGTATATATAGTGAAGAGCAGAAAACAGTAGCAAGTTTTGGAGAAACCAGATTAAGGTTTGTGAACACATGGTGGACAGATTCTAATATTAACAAAATGGTTGACAAAAGTTGAGTCAGAGCTTGAGGGAAGGAGAGTAGGGTCGCCTCTGCGAACACATGTTGCTGCATTCGGCATTATTATTTCAACTGTTATGAATTAATTGGAGATTAATTGTTCCTTTCATAGGACCTACCTCTCTGTATGCATGTATTCCTTCGACTATTTTGATAGCTGACTTTTGTGTTACAAATAAAAAAATCTTTTAGGTTTTGACATAGCCCTGAGACTTATCTCTCTCCATATGCTTCAGGTCCATGTTCAAAGCATTAGCACAAGTAATTACCTCATTTATAGATCATGCACAATTGTTTTAATTTAACCAGTACTTTTGAGTTCAAATTCTACATGTAAACTTTATTAAATATACGTAGAAGAAAAGTTCTTCTTTTTAGCAATTTTATTTTACTGAAGCAAAATTATCTTACATTTTAAACAAACACTGTCTTTTAAGCAGTTAATAGTAAGAGAACAAAGAATTTCATGAATTATTGTTAATTAATATTTACATTATCAGTTAAGTGGTTATTATAACTAAAGTCTTTTAGATATTGTTAATGAATAAATTTTTATTTTTATTTTTATCAATAATTTGTTTATGTGCGTGTTTTGAAAAGAAATACAAAAATATATATTATAAAAATTGATATTACAACAAATTGTAAATATGATTTGCCTCAACATTATGAGCTTGTTTTCGGAGAAGGATACCCTGCACTTGGCTATTATTGGCTGCAGGTTCTGCTGTCATAACGTCATGATTCCATTTTTACTATTTTTATTTATTTTATTATTACTAATTATTATTATAATATATATGTCTAGATACAAAATTTTATAATTTTTAAAAAATTCAAATGTATCAAATTTGATTTTTTTTTATTTTAAATTATTTAATATTTTAAATGATATATTTAATTAGATGAAATCATTCAAATTTATTATATTTTAATTTTCTTATTCAAATTAAGTATTTCAGTTATCACTAAATAAAAAATATATTGACGGGAGGTTCTACACTCAATATGATGATCCAACTTTTCTATCTCATTTACTAGCTTTTAACTTGAATCTTTTCTTGTAAAAGATCTTCTGTTTAGGTAAGGAATTTTGTAATTTTTAGAAAATTCAAATACATTCAATTTAATTTTTTTATTTTTAAATTATTTAATTCCTTTTAAATGTTGTATTTTTTTATAAAGAGAATTTAAATTTATTAATTGTTAATTTTTTTTGATAGAATATTTAAATTACTATAAAATTTAAAAATTAATATTTCAACCCTATAGACATCAACTAGAGATAATCACTAGAGACTTCAACTGAAAAAAAAAAATTCAAATTGTAATCTAAACAAGTTATAACTTGGTACTTTTTTTTATAAAAGTAAATTTATATCTAAGTTTCTCTCTAAAAAAATTGGTAATGGTATAGATTGGATGCTACCTATGGCCATGGAAAACCAATTCCCTTACTTATTATACAGATTAAGATTTGAGTATTTATGACCGACACATATATATTCTAAGAGGATTCAGGATCTCAATATCCTAATTTTACTCAAATTAGAAATATATAATCATTTAAAAAAATCATTACTTCATATTCTATTTTAATTATATTTATCATATTTTAGTTCTCTTTTCACTTTTAGTAACATTAAATTTCTTAAATTTATTTTTTTATCGGTTGATTCTTATCTATTCTACTTCTATTTTAAAAATAACAATAAGACAGGGACTGAAAATAAATAAATTATAATATACAAAAGATATGATATTTGCGAAAAAAAGTTAGGTGTTAAGTTTACTTTCATTATAATATAAATTACATCTAAGTCTACGTAGACAACGTACATCATTAAGACTATATATAATGCTCTTACGATTACTAATATATTACTATTCTACCAAATCAATAAAATAAATTATCTATCACTAAACCCATTTTTACTCTTTGAAGAGGAAATTTTGTTACTCACATTCATTTTATCTTACTAGTCGAACAAAACTATTTCTAGTAAAAGATATTTTAAAAAGTAATATATATATATATATATATATATATATATATATATATATATATATATATATATATATATATATATATAATTTAACATCTAATGGATCATATGTGATTTTATTTATAAAAAGGGTACACAATTAAAGCTATAAATTATTATATTGTGAATTTATGTGAAACATTACCATTTGATATATATTTTAGATTTAAATATACTTTTAGCACTTATAAAATTAGTAAGTTTTCATCTTGATCTTAATAAGATATTATTTTCCCCTTTAAATTATGGAATCATTGTTTTTATTTAAGTAAAATGAGATAATTTTGATTTTGGTTACTACAAATAATTTTTCTTTCAATTTTATTTAAAAATCAAAATTATTATTGCATATCCTAAGATAAGTAAATGATATTTATTTAAACATTTTAAAACTTAAAACTGGCATACCCTTACAGAGTATCAGAGCTACTAGTAAGTATGAAATAGAATAATTACATTCCTTTACACACAAACAATTAATTATTGTTGGGAAAATTGAAAAAAAAAATGATGATTTCACATTTTGAAAACTAAATTACGAAAATTAAAGTTTATTTACTTTATAAAACTAAAATAATATTTAACTTTAATTTTAAAACAGTTTTTCTAATAAAGATCAAAGTCTCTATATTGTATATGGGTTTCACATCTCTTTCTATTCTTTATATATTATTTTCTTTTTAAAAAAAAAAAATAGTCGACATGGGATCTTTAATATGTAAGGGTGGTCTCATAACAGCTCTATAACTGGTGGTTTGATAAGTTTAACAATCTGGTTAGGATAGACTTGATACTATATCAAAAAATAGAATTTAAGTCTAACTCAACCTCAGAAAACTGACTTGTAAAGTGAAGTTTGCATCCACATTATAAATTATTGAAAAACCTCGTCTTTAATTGATGTTAGATCTCCAACCAATCTAAAAAAAATAAAAAATTATCAACCAAATAAATTAAATAATTATGAGACCTAATAAATGTGGAATTTCAATAATGATAAATGCATGAAAGCATCGTGTCATCTTTTGGTCCCTGTCTTCGAAGAAAAAAGAAAGTCCTTAATCCAATTTTGTTCATAGGTTGCATTTTAGCTTAAAGACTATATTTATAAATCCCATCAAATTGATTTATTCAACTTTTCTTTGTAGACAATTTTTGAAGGAGCTGTAGTAATAAATGATATAGTTGATATATGCAAAATGTTTGAAAAAGGTTGTTTGATTATAAAGGTGATTTTTGAAAGGCATAATCTTCTTGCCTACTGTCCACAAGGTTTTGTGGAAAATAAAAATATTATATCAATATATACTATAAATTTATTTTAACGCAAAATTTTTAAGTCGAGAATTATATGGACTTTGTATCCGAAATGATTTTATTTTGTATTGTATTTTAATCATTTTGAAACTTTGTATAAAATGAACATTTATTATTTTTTAAAACAAAAAAATATTTATAAACTTATTTATTTGGATCTTATAGCAATTGACCTTACCGTTACATTTACAACAAAAAATCATGATTATATAATTCTCTGTAAATAAAAATTTATTAAGTTGGATTTTTTAATTTTAAAATTTGAATATGTCTTTTATTTTTTTAGATTTTTATAATGGTATGATTTAGAAACCTGTGTAAAAACATTTAAAATATCAACGCACGCATACTCGTATTTGAATTTATATTTAAACTAAAACAGATAGTATTGAAGGAAATTATATTTTGATCGACATAAAAACTAAACAAAACATTAAAGTAAAAATATGATGGACCACATGCACCAAGATGACCAAGTAATCGACGTAGAAAGAAAGAAGAATGGTGTGTGTACGGTGGAAAGAGATTGGCTCTAAATGTTAGTTTCACATGTTTTATGAAAAAAAAAAATATTTTAATATTTTTTTCTTAATATAGAGGTAAATAAATAACTGTTGCACAGTTTATAATTATGTTCCTTAATATAATATTCAATATTAACCTATTTTTCTTATAAGCAAAAAGGTTGGCCCTTAGTACAATGAAAAGGGTTATTGGGTGACGATGTTACCACGAAAGTTAACACAAACTCAATAAAAACACATATGTGACCCTCTTTCAATAATCTAATGACCAATGCAGAAAGGAAGTGGGGATAATATATATATCTGAAATCAATTAATTAGATTACATGCACCAAACCACCCCCTTGCTTAAATATTAAATTCAATTCAAAATCAAAATTTATTAAAGTCAAATGCTATCCTCACACAATTATATAGCTACTTCTAGGACCAATTTTAGTCCATCACCATTTTTTAAAAAAGAAGCTTTGTGTATATATATATTCCTAGCAATATTTGTTGAATGTAGTAGGTTGTAGTCACAACAAAAGTTTCTGGTTTTGGAGACGTGTTGATTAGGAGTTGCAAGTTGCACATGGGATTTGTCGTCATGGATATCTGATTTTTCAGTTTCGGTTTTGTAATTGCAACTCATCTTCAAGCTACGCTATCATGTCATATTGTATTCATTTTGGATATTATTTACATTTTTAATGATTTTGAAAAGCAAACAAATAAACTAGCATATTTAATTTAAGTTAAATTTAAAGTGGAAAATATTAGAGAGAAATGATTCTATCTATATATGCTTAAGTCGATCGTGTTGCAAAAAATGATTCAAAGAACGTAGACTTGCTACACAGAAGAGAAATTCGACACTTAACTTCAGTCCAAGTCTCACATCTCTCGAAACTAAGTAAAAATACATGTTTATAAGTACCAATATGTTGTAGTTTGATGCGTGGCTGTGTGACTTGTGTATATTATATGCATTGTATTACTCTTTTTTGGCTTCTTCAATTAGGAAGGTTACATATTGACTTGCATATAAGTCAAATCCTAATTAAATTCAGATGTAACCCACTTATACAAAAGTCTGAACGTCGTTACATCTTTATACATTAATTATACGATTATTTTAGTGAATTTCTGGATGAGATTAAAAAAAAAAAAAAAACAACCAATTTGCATGCAAGAAATACATAGTCGTTTCCGCGGAACCAAACAATGTGCTGGTTTTGCATGACACTTTCCAATTGTGTTATGTCCATGTCAATAAATATATATATATATATATAATTATCTTTTGATTACCTAAGCGAGATAGGTGAAGTTGCCAAGTGTGGAGGCTGACTAAGCGCGAACTTCACCCAAATGATGGGATAATTGAAACTTAGGAAATGATTATATTTTGGCCAGGTATATTTCCTTTGGCTGAAATTAGAGTTAGAGTATGTTTATACATTTTTTTTTTTTCAGAACTGATAGGACAGAAAAAAAATTATTTTAAAAATTAAATTGTGTTATGATTTTTTTATATGAATGTTTTAATTTTTTTTTTCTTAATTTGATTGTAAGCTAATTTTAATCTATAAATAAACAATTTATTTTTCTTTCCTAAAAAATAAAAAATGAAATAATCTTAGTTATATGATTGTAGGTGACATATACTATAATGTAACGACCCTGATATTTTTATTGAAATAAAATAAGCGTAGTTGTTGATATGTAATATCTATATAAATCAAAAGTAAATTAATATAAACAATATATATATATATATATATATATATGTTTTCATACATGCTTTCATATCAAAATTGTAATTATTATAATTGCAAAATATTTACTATTATTATGTCACTTAAACATTCAAAATATATTTCTGATAGGCTTCACAAAAATTAAATTAGTATATATAATATATTAAACGATTTCTGGAGCAACATTGTGTTCCTTTTTAAAAATAAATAAATAAATAAAGAATGATATAAATATAATCATTTTAGGATTGCTTCAATCTTGTTATAAGAAGAAAAATTTACCAACCTTGTGTTCATATTTACCTTTGAAAAGTTTTTAAAACGTGTATATGTAATATCAATTTCATTTAGTAAGCATAAGTAATAGAAAAATAGTGATAATACTCTTTGGAGTGAACTTGGATTATTATAATCTTTTAGATTAATTTTACTTAATCTACTTTATTAGAGTATTATCATTTTAATTATTATTCACTTATTTGTAGTTTTAAGTAATATTTCTCTCAAGATGTTATCAGTACATGCATGATCTCTGTCCGTCTTGACCATATATAATACAATTGCATAATATTTTTAATAATAAATAGACATAATAGAAAAACAAACAAACAATTTAAATGTTTTATAAGTAAAATTAACATTCATGATATATCAATTCTAGAAGCATAATTATATTAAACAAAATATTACATCAGTCACTTATAAAAGAGATACAAAATAGAAAACTTCTTAGTATATCAATTTTCTCAAAATAAATAAATATACATTTTTTAGCTATCGAATATGTTCCTCTTCATGTAAGTTTACTTCAGTAGATATATATTTTCTTGACGACGCACTTAAAATATAAATATAAATTATAATCACCAACAAAATTACACTATAACTATATTTTATTCAAATTTTAAATATTATTACCAGTGATGTAAAAAGAAAAAACAAGTAACTGGCGATAATATAGTTAAAGGAGCACCATTTGAACTAATTAATACATATAATCACTGAGTTAATTGATTACCTGGTAGCCAAATCCTAAATTAAAATAAAGGATACCATTTTTTTCAAAATCGCACTTTCATCTACTATGCCCAAAAGCGCAATGTTCTTTAAGTAATTCCATTAAGGTCATTTAAAACAATTAATTTCAATTCAACTAAATATCCAATCCAACAAAGCTATTTATTTGGAATAGTTGTAGATAATTACATAATTTAATTATCATCCCACTCACCTAGTAGCGCAGATGCATTCCAACATAGAAATTGGAATTATTTGCCTATTATTTCTCACGAAAATTTATGTAATTATATTCCCATGCAAATTTATGTAAATATATTATACATATATTTACACAAAATTAAAGTATACGAAAAGGTTCTAAAAAAATGAAACAACGCTCAGGTATTGGCAAACATTAAAATCACTTCACATTAGACAAAACTGTTACATCCTACTTCCTTGCATTACCTCAAGAACAAAATACTTGATAAAATCATTCGCGGTTAAAAAAAAAAATGGTAAAATCATGAGAATCGTTTGGCCAACCAATAGTAGTACGACAAAAAATTTCACTAGTTAGTGCTAAGAGTCATCACAGACGTAAAAGGAAAAAATTTTCAAAACATACTTTTCTAAACCAAAATTTACATTCTAAAACAAGCTTTTCGAAAATATGTATTGGAAAACATTTTTCAAAATATAAATTTTATATTTTAAAAAATATTTTTTGGAAATAGATTCTGAAAACTATATTTTAAAATATAAAATTTATATTCTGAAAAATATTTTTCAAATTTATTTTCAGAATACAATTTTCAAAACTTAAAGGATATTTTCGAGATTTTGAAAATTGATGGAGTGCAGGTGACAAATGATGACCTGTAGAAAGTTTTTGTCCTACTGTCTTACTTTCGGAGTCCAATGTCAAGATGAAATGTCCGGCCCATGTGAAATTTCGCCAAATGGAATTGACCAGAAAAATCAGTTTTCTGTTAGACAACACTAAGCTACTTTCTGCACCCTATGGTTTCTTCATGTACCTCTATGAGGAGGTGTTGAAAAGGTTCAAACTGTTCATATTTTAGTTTTTCATATTTCTGATACTCCTAAGGAAATGGAGTTCTCGAAAGAAAGCATATACTCATTCTCTTCTTGTATGTTTCACTTTCCTGTGAATTTTGGGTTGAAGTTATTCTTAATATTGTTTATGTTATTAATTAAATTTCATCTTCTGTTACCATAGATATGTCTACCTTTTAAAAGTTTTATAGTTGTGTTCCTGATTACTCTTTTTTAAAAGTTCTTTTGGTTTACTTGCTTTGTTCTTAGTCCACAAATAAAAAGTAATAAATGTCGGTGATAAAAGGGTTTACTATGATCCTACTAACCATAAAGTTTCTGCTAAGATAATCTTTCGCCCTTTTAAACTTAATTTATCATAGTTTTCAAGATTGGAAATCACTTGTGGAGCCAATTATTAAGTTCCCTTCTATGAAACATATCTGACATAGTATAGCACCATAACTACATTATGACATAGTCCAACTATGGGGATATATTTTGGAATACCGATACCCTACCTATATATTTTGGATAGCTCATATATGAATTTTTCTTCACAAGAACAACAAAAGCACAATAACTCTAGGATATTATTTTCAATTGCAGTAGCTACTGCCTTTTATTTTACAATAACTGAACTTGAAAACTGGTTTTGATATCTTTACGGAGCAGGGCCTTCAATATCCAATCTTTCAAGAGTTATATTATACAGATATTAGTATTGATATAATCCCATCATTGAAAGAAAAAAAAATGTGCAAGCTACATTTTAAGATGATATAGCACATAATTATCAGTAAAACAACTCTCCTTAAAAAGGATTAACAGAATCTTTCATAATTCAAATATGAAAATTTTCAACCAAAGAACAATGTATAAAGAAAACTTTATAATGGTATATCTCAATGTATGACATTTATACATAGGATGATATGGTCCATTCCATGAGCTCCTCTATATTTACTTTTACTTTGCTGTAGGCAAAAGGGTGTCTCTAGCAGCAGAGTTACCAGGTTTCCCTATCAATTTTGATAGAACCAAATACAAGAATGCAGCAGAAAAGAAGCTTATAAACCAGGCATTGTTGTAGATCACTACAAAAGTGTTAGGAACTGAAGTTGCAATTCCAATTTTCTGCAAGAAACCAGGAACCACAGGTAAAACTCCAATAACTAGTGCCAGAATAGCAGCTACATTAAACCCCCCTGAATACCTGTATGCCCCAGAAGGACTATTTGAGTACAAATCATTCATATTCAAATTTGTTTTTTGTATAAGATAGTAATCAGCTAGAACAATTCCTGCAATAGGACCCATCACAGCAGAATATCCAACTAGCCAGGTATAAACAAAGCTCTCACTTGACTGAAGAAGCCTCCAAGGTTGAAAAGCAATCCCAAGGAGTGCAGTTAGAAGAGCTCCTCTTCTAAAGGTGAACCATTTGGGGCTGAGATTCACTAGAGCATTTGCTGGTGCCACAACATTGGCAGCAATGTTGGTGGTGATAATGGCCAGGCTTATACCAAGGATTGCAATGATCCTAGTTGTGAGGCCACCAATTTGACCAAGAAGTTGAATTGGGTCAGAAATAACTTGACCAAATATTACTTTTGTGGATGAGGTGACTGCTACACCAACAAATGTGAAGGCCCCCATATAGATGGGAAGCCCAATTTGACCAATAATTTGATCCTTCTGGCTCTTAGCATATCTAGTAAAATCAGGGATGTTAATTGCCACAGTGGCCCAAAAGCTTATATTGGCAGTGAGAGCAGGGAAGAAAACAGACCAGAATTCTGATGTAGAGAGCTTGGAAGACAAAGAGAGCATGTGACCAATGCCACCAGCTTTGACACAAGACCAAACAAGAAGACAAGAAGTAAGAGCAACCAATATTGGAGCTGAGTACTTCTCAAGCTTGCTAATGCCATCAATTCCTCTCCACACAAATGCCAACTGAGCCACCCAAAAGACCAAGAAACAAGCAAACTCAAGAGGGGAAGTACCAAGCCAAGGTAGAGGCTGGGACAATGAAGCTTCCTTCATGAACTTTGGCAAGAGAAGGAAAATTGCCTCCCCACCAATCCAAGACTCAATTCCATACCAACCACAACCAACTAGGGCCCTTAGAAGTGTAGGAATATGAGCACCATGGATGCCAAAAGAGGATCTGGCAAGAACTGGGAATGATATGCCATAACGTGTGCCTGCATGGCCAGTTAGGACCAAAGGAACCAAGAGGATCATGTTGGCTGCCACCACAGTTGCTATGCCTTGCCACCAGGCCATGCCAAGGTCCACAAGGCTACCAGCAAGGTAGTAAGAAGGGACACCAACAACTAGTCCAACCCATAAACTGGCTATTTCAAAGCCAGAAAATGTCCTTTGACTTGGTACCGTTGGCTTGAGGTCTTCATTGGTGAGAGTGGGATCAGACTCAAACTCCAAATCAGGCACTGATAAGGAGTTTGAAGAGTTGGAACATTTCATTCGTAGGAGTTTGAGTGAGGAATAGCTGTGTGGTGAAAGGAGGTTCTTTTTCAGTTTTGAAGGCAAGAAATTAAGGGTGGAAGAGCAAGAAAACCTTGGATTTTTGGAGGGTGTCACTGGGGTGAGAAAAGGAGTAGTGGGGTGAGGAGGAACATGGAGTGTTAAACTCAGACATTTAGACACGACCATGTTCTTTGTGAAAGTGTGGTTATGAGCACAAGGCTGTTGCTGCAGAACACAATGGTCTGATGGTGATGGATGATGAGTGGTTGGGAATGAATGGCAAAAGGTAACTTCTTTGTTTCTTCTTTTTTTTATTGTGACTCAAATGGATTTGAAGAATGAGGTCAATGAGTTGCCGTGAATCAATCAGCTAAAGAACTGACGTGTGGTTTTATATTATCTCAAATATTTAAGCCAGTTCTGTATTATGCAGATTATATAATCTAAAAATGATAATACATAAACCATATTTTATTATTCAACACGAGCTTCATAGATGAATAAATAAATAATACTTCTTGATTCGAATTCTGTTTGGTTAAGATCTTGCCTAAATATGCCCTTAAATGCCATCTAAGAGCACAAAATTTTCTTCAAGCATGGTTACAATTTTACATTAGTACTTTAAATACGATTTAGTTAAAAGAAAGAGTGCTAATTATGATTTCAAAAGTCAATAAGGAATTGAAAATGTTATAAATTTATCCTGAGGGAGAATAAATTTAATATTTTGAGGATTTTATTTGGTTCTTTGTTGTATATATGTATATAATTTGTCATAGTTTATATCATCATTTTTTTCGAAACTATAACACTATTTTTTTACCTTTGAAAATACACTTCTCATTTCTTTTAGAAGAATGAAAGTCTTTTGAATATTTTAATAAACTAGAACGTGTGTATAATTGAAACTTCCATTATTTTTTGCGTTTAACTTTTAGAACAATTATGGTTGTCCTGTATAATTGAAACATCCATCATTATTTATTAAATTTAACATAATTTTTAATTAATCAATCAATTATTATACTAATCGAATGCATGTGTAAATGAAACCTCTATTATTGGGGCTGGCGTGACTCAAAAGACCCTTTTTTTAAGGTATTGTGTTTGGGCTTCAAAAAGCCCATGCTATTTACACATATTTTCCTTAAATACAATGCCATTTTGTGTCGTTTATCTAAATTGACATATTTATCCTTAAATTTTCCTCTTTTTCAAACTCCTGTGCTAATGCTTATACTACCATAAATATTTAATTAAAATTAAGTTTGTTTCTCACCAATTAAATTAAAATAGTTTTCACTTTAATATCATCTTCTTTTGATTATTTTTTTATTAGAATGTCCTTTTAGAAAATACTTTTTAAACACATTTTTACATTCTTTAAATATTTTCTAAAATACTTTATCAGATGTTGAGAAAACTATTAATTTTCATGCTTCACAAAATATTTCTTTAAAATGTGGTAAGAAAAAAATTATTTCAAAAAGTTGATTTAAAAAATAAGAGAAAAATATTCCAAAAATTACCTCTCAATTTTCTTTTATTTATCTTGAAATATACTTTTAAATTTTCTATTTTCGTAGCATTCTAAAAAGTAGTTTTAAAATGACTATTTTGATTTTCATATTTCAAAAATTACTTTTCCAAATATTAAGAAAACAAAATATATATTCAAGAAAATACATTACAAAATGCAAAAGAAGATCAGTATTTTTAAATATGTTTCTAATGGAAGCTTCTAAGAATTTTTATCTTATAGGTTCTTGTCTTCTTGTTATTGTGTTCTTGTTTTGTTCCATTTTTAGATACGAATTTTAACACTTATTAATCCTATTAATTAAATTCATATTATATGATTAATATATTTGAGATTCATATTATTTATTTAAAATTCTAAAATTATAAAGCAAAAATAGTTTTTTTCTAATGATAAAGCTAAATCATAGTTAGACAATCATCACTGACTAATATTTGTGCTATTATAATTGATATTCCTACTTATTTTGATTGTTATGTTGACTCACTGTTCGTCGTAGTTAATATTGTTACAAACCGTCATTAAAATATATGTTACAATATTTTATGTTTATTAAAAACACATTATAATATGATATAATTTATTTATTAATACAATAGCTAGTTATGACAATTTGTTCTCATATGTTTGTCTTTTTACTGAATAAATTTTCGTTAAAAAAATGTTTAACAATTTTAGTACAGAAAATGGTAAAAATAAAAGTACAAACAGAACTAATAATCACTGGTCTCGTATGAAATTTATATTAAATTAAAACTAATTAAATCTAATTTTTATATTTAGTTTGGGTGGCTTTTTTTTAAGTAAAAAACTAAAATAATATTTTCAAAATTATAAGAACTAAAAGTTCAATTTTAATTTTGAAGGAAAAGACAATTATATCCCAAATTTAAGGAATTAAAAGTATATTTTAAATTTTAATTATATTATAATGTAGCACTCTGTCAACAGGTATCACAAAAAAATATTAGCTAGAAATTAATACTATAATTTTTTTTTATTAAAAATTGGGTTTGTTGTAAAGACACTTTATTCACACCTTTTTAACGGCTAAATGGTAATAATATTAAAAAACTGATGAAAAACACAAGAAGAATTACAAATGTATAAGCCAATTCTTGTTGGATGATGTAACTATAAATAACACAAAAGCCGTTAAAAATAGTGATTTTTGAAAATAAATATATTTCTAATTTCTATAGCATAAGTAAATTTTAATTTTTCATGTTTATAAAAATTAGTTTTTACTGTAAAAAAATATGACATAATTATTTTTATATTTCTTATCATTTCATCACACGACACAATAATTACGTATACTTTTGTGTTGGTTGGGATATCGATCCTTCCATTTGATATTTTCAATTGTTTCTAAATTCTTAAAATTATATATAATTTAAAATGAACTTTAGGAATGATTTTATATTTAAAAAAACAAAATATATTTTAAAAATAAAATATATTTAAACAACAAAATAAAATTCATTCATTTCATAAGGGTCTTAAATTAAAAAAATCAAAATAAAATGTACTTTAGGACAAATTGTTCATAGATGAGGCGACATCTAATTAATGAATACCAAAGTCTGGAGTACTTAATTTATTTCATATGTTTATATATTCATTTTTCTCCTACTCCAAAGTTACATTGAACACATTACAAAGTACTTCTATCTATAAATACACACGCACACATTAGAATCAACCGTACTTCATGAAAAGAGAAATCAAAATTCCCATGAAATGGGTTCACTCAAGCAATGACAGCTAAATATTATAAGGACTAGTCATGGATATCAACAGTGTTAGTAAAATGAATAACATATACTTATAAAATTCCCCATTTTATGTTACTCTTTCCGAGACATTGTGATAAAATAAAACACCTAAGTGTCTCTCGATAATTTCGATGTCTCACATTATTTTATTTTACCTTATTTTTTATAGTGTCCAATGATCATTCTTTACTTGTCAATTTCTTGTTCATGTTAATTGCATGGTGGTCACTTTCTAAGTATATGTATTGCAGGTGAATGTTCCAGAAAAGAAGATGAAACAAGTTGATTTGAAGCTAATTGTTGTGACGATTAAGCGTGAAAGTACTAAGCAATTGTGACTTCAGATTTAATATCCTAAAGTGATATTTATACTTATAATTAGAAAACTATATATATCATTGAAAATTAATGAGTATTTTTTCGAACAATTACTAGTTTGATAAAAAAAAATATGCATACCAAAGAATATGAACAATTTAATTGAATTAAGGAAAATGAGAAACTTCATTTTATTACTTGTTTCTTCATAGGCAAATTAAAAATGTAATCCTCACTTAAAATTATAGATGTAAATCAATTGCTGGTAGGAGTTGTTGTAATTTAATTCTTAAATTTGACTTAAAATAAGATAACTTTAAAATTCAGTGAAAGAATATTTTTATTCTTAATTATCTTACGTCACTCTAGTTTTATTAAATTTACTAAACAAAATTTATATTAATTTAATAAAGAAAATTTATAGAAATGTATCATTGAATTAGAGATTATTTTTGCTTGCAACAATATAAATATCGTTGATAAAAAAAGCTCAGATGACGAGAATTAAGCAATGAGGAGACAAAATACCTAAACAGCACCCCAAAATAATATAATTAAACTAATTTCATGAATTTAATATTGAACAGACACAGGTAGATCTAAATACAATTAAAGTTAATGTTTGCCTCTCAAAAGAATGTGACCTCCAACTTTTATAATGCATGAAAAGAATTAATAGTGTAACAACAACTGAAGCCTGATGTTATTAAAAACTGAAAAAGAATATCTTAATTAAGGTACCATGTAGTGTAGTTAAATTTGGATGACACGCGTTTTCAGAATTGATAACTTTGAGTAGGGATCAATTCATATCTGCTCTACCTAATTGCCTTGCCTCATCTATTTAATTATGTAACAGAGAAAAGGACACTACCTAATTATAAAACACAATAATTGATTCATATCTGCTACCATTTCCATTTTCATAATTTTCCTGTTCAAAAATCAATGAAAGTGCCATGCTTGTTTCCCTCTAGAACATTACATTACAAATCTTGGTCAGTAAATAAAATCACAGTCAAGTAATTAACTACGAAAAATATAATTAAAAAGAGATTAAATTAAGCTTCTCAAATGAAAATTGTTCTAGAAACATTATTACTATTATAATAATAATATTAATATAAAAGGCGTAGTTAACTTGATGTAAACGGCCATGTGGATGGTGGACCATGGAAAACTATGAAACGGAGTCCACAAAGTGCTGCTTTTCAATTTCTTAATGACATGTACACTGGCAACTGTTAAATATTAAACAAATATGCATTATTGGTTCTTCACAAGGGATAATTTGTTGTTTTGGGACCCAAACCCCAAAAGAAGGAACTTTCCTATATACCCTTTCCTTTCTTTTGCTTTCTCACTTCATGGACATTCGACAAGTTGTGACACACCCTCCACCAAAGCCTACCATTTCTTTTCTCTTTACTCAAAAAAATAAATTATACCACCCAGATTCCCCCAAAGAGAAGCTAATTGTTTCAAAGTAAAAAAAAAAAATGGTAAACGGGGTTGAGTTGAATATATATGGAGTATGCATGTAGCACCAATTTTGAGGGTAAATGAAAATAAGTATTGATTAGGAGGCAAAAGGTGCTCTATGAGGAATGCCTTTTCTTCGCCTTGCGTTTGAAGCAGGTGGAGAAGGCGTGCCCGGATACATGTCTTGTTGTGAGCCTTCACGCAATTCTTCTTCTTGCTCATGTCTTGAAGAAACCATTCTCCTTGACATGCCCTCCATTGTTGATGTCTCCTTCTTAGAATCCAAACCAAAGCTTGCATCCCCCTTCCTCTTTATTCCCACAAGCTATCTCACTCATTGCCAACAAATACATTAATTATTTTAATCCATTATAACACTAAGATTGTTATTATAAATTAATGTACCAAAATGTCAATGGAAGAAGATTAGATACATAGACACATTGACACATGATGATGATTAATGGCGGTGCGAATATAATTATGATGTTGATGGGCTCTCAAATGTAGGTAACGATGTACGGGTGGTGGGTGTTATACCCATATGAGAAGGTGAATTGAGATGTGAATTATGGTGATTTTGATAACGATATGATAATATGAACAATGGTATGGTTGTGTGAGAGTGAAATTAAACTAAAATAATATTAATTATATATATATTATCAAGATAATGTCTCACCTTACACCCCAAAGAACAGAACCGAAACGGGTCCAAGAGGCTTCTTCCACAAATCTCACAAATGTGAGCAACACCTTTTCCTGACTTCGGTTGAGGCCTCTCGTTCAAAAACAACACTCTCGCACTGTTGATCACATACGTTTGCACTCCACTAATGTCCAACACCTTCTGAATTTCCGACACCCTCACAACATCGTGATACGAAGATCTCCTTATCTAATCAACAACACCAATCGTAACACAATCACAAAACATACACATAATTCATAATTTCAATATCTAAAAATTGTTGAAAAACCTTTGACTTTGACAAAAACGGATAATGTATGAGAAATTAAAGCGTAATTATGCAATGCAATTCAACCTGAATCACTCGGTGATCTTTGTGGCGCGAGGATCGGCAATAGAAGCAAAACGCATCCTCGTTACAATCCAAACAAAACATGTTACATTCGCTTCTGGCAGCGTCTCCATGAACGCGACACACATTGAAAAAGGATGTGGTCAGGAGTGGCTCGAACCATGGAGGCACCAACATTGTGTCCTGTTACAAGAAATCGATAACAAGATAACAAGAAAAAAAGAAAAAGAAACAAGAATCCTTTAATTGTAATTAGAGTGGTGTGTATGTTACACAAGACAAACATGTGCACATACCATGGTAGAAATTGGTGAAGACTAATGTAATGTGGGTGAATGGTGGAGTGTGGAAGGCATTGGGATTGAGTTCTGAAAACTAGAATGGAGAAATGAGAGAGAGAGAGTGGAACTAAGAATTGAACAAGACAGAAGAGGCTAAGACTATAGAGACAAAGGGTGATTAAAGAATTGGGGGTGGGAATGGAGGGTCGAGATTGAAAGAGGTGGATTGGGAGAATAAGAAGCGTTGGATGAGAATGGTGCTTACGCTACTTTGGATCTTGTTTGCGTCTCGTTGGAAGTGGCACAAGGTTGGGTCGGCTACGCATCAGCATCACCTCTTCAAATAGCTGTATCTCTCAAATTCATCCACGATCAGGGAAACCACTCTCCACGTGGCACCATATCCACCCTCCAAAATCCTTTTCTTGACCCACTTTCCCATGCTGCGTTCATCCCAACTCCTACTACAGACACATATACATAAACATATGTCACCTTAATTTTACAATAATAAATAAATAAATTATAATAATTAATACTCTTCTGGACAGATTTTAATGTGAGCAGTGTTGGTACCGTTTTGGAATAAATTCACTTTCTTAATATATTAAAATATTATTATTTTTATGCCCTTATTAAATGACTGGGTAATTAAATCTAAGTGCACAGTTTTTATCTATCTGCATCTATTTGTGCAGTGGTAAATTATTCATTGGATGTTGTGATGTAAAAATTATTTAATGATTATTTAAAGGTATTTTGAGAAGAGGACAAATTGATGAATGTGTTATTATTAGAAGTTTACTATGGTGGGCTTTGGAAGAAAAGGGTCCTTTGGGATGCCATATTTGCATGGTCTTTATATTTTGACGTGTAAACCTGATACACTGTATCTATAGTCATCACATTATTACATATTTACATGGTAGTTGGGGAACATACAGAATATTTTTCTCCTCCTTATAGTTTATAGTTTAGTTCAGATTAGAGGAAAGTCATGATTATTTATTTGAAAAATAAGTTTAAAGTTTATTTAATGAAGTTTTATAAAATTACAACTTATAAATAGACTAATTCTTTAATGAAATTCTTAGGATGAAATTTGTTTAAAAAATAAGTTTAAAGTTTATTTAATGAAGTTTTATAAAATTACAACTTATAAATAGACTAATTCTTTAATGAAATTCTTAGGATGAAATTTGTTTAAAAAACTCTATATTAAATGTATAAAATATATATTAAATCTTAAAAAATGTTTTACTTTTAGATAAACTATTTAATATACTTTTATTTGATAGAGTTAGAAAAACAAAAATGCAAAAATGAAATATATGGAAATAATTGTAATATTAGTCTGACAAATATTTAAGTCATTCATATTACCTAATAACATTATAATGAACTATTTTATTTATAAATCTTAAAAGTTACTATGGAAATTCTAAAACTCAATCTCACTCTTATTTATAGCCCACAACCATAAAATTAAAGTTGTAATTGTTCAAAAAGATTCTCTTACTTTATTAGAGTTATTATTTACAATTTTCTTTAGTTTAATGATCAGTTTAGTTTTCAAAATTTTGTAATAAACTGTTTCAATTTTTACTATAAAAAACAAAAATAAAGGATAATGTTATCAGGGTCCTATGGATGAACCAGGATCTTGTTTCTTCAAAAATTTATTGGATGTTTATCATTGAGTTTGGTTTAATTTTTTCTTAAATAATAGTTTATAATGAATATCAAAACATAAATGTAGTTTAATTTTATTGAGATCTAATTTAATACAAATTTAAACTAAAATAAAGCAAGTTTTAAATTCCTTTGTGTTATTAAAAGAAATTTTAAATCTACAAAAAAAAATATTGAATATTTAAAAAAATGTAGAAGATATTTTTTTTTTAAATTTATAATTTTAATTTTCTTTCATACTTTACTAAGAATTAGATCAGATAAATTCGATGCAAATTCATCCATCAAACAAATAGATAACTATGAAAGATAAACCCAATTCAATAAAATCAATTTATTTGTTTCTTAAATTAATAAAAAAATAATATTTTTTTTGTAAAATATATTTTTATTAAAATAAATATTCATGTATTTCTTGAATTATTCATGATAAATATTTTCAAAAAAATAATTTCAATCTTGCTTCTAATTGTGTAATTACTTACTTCTAATTAATATATATATATATATATATATATATATATATATATATATATATATATATATATATAATTGTTAAATTCCTTGAACTCGTGTGTTAAGTACGTATCATTTTCTTTCTATCACAACATAAACTCATTCTAGTGATACTTAAGCTTCTTTATAATGTTTATCACTTTTAAAAGAAACTATTTATCTTTATTACACTTCTTCACTTTATCGACATCACATGTATTTTTCTATTATAAGTTTTTTATCTTAAATTAAAATAATAACAAACATATAAATGTAAACCATCAAATTAATAATTATTAAAAAAATCTCAATTTAAAACTATAATTAAAAATTATTATTCACAAATCTTAATTAAGTCACAAAAGAATCCTCAATCAAATAACTCTAATGAATATACAAAATAATATAAATTTAACAAACTAATTGTACCACTCTAACTAATTCTATGAAAACAATTTCATACCAATCCCAACTCTATCTAAAAAATAAAAAAATTGAATTTCTAAAATAAGTAGTCAAAAAGTAAAATAGAATTAAGTAATTATTTTTGACAACAAGTAGATTTTTCTTTTAACTTCAATCGTTAGACCATAAAAAAGTTCTTCATATAAAATTAGTAATCTTTGTTGTTCAATATTGTTTCATTTTTTTTTTCAAAATCCTTCAATGTCAATGTTTGATTCATAAAATGATATTTAATTATATTTAAAATTTACAAAATAAAAATATAATATTGTTTATATGAATTATATTTTAGTAAAGTACTTTCCCTACACGTTTAAACAAAATCTTTAATAAAATTAAGAAAATAATGAAATTGAGCTTACTATAATAAAATTATTTCTTTTACTTGTTTTACTCAAAAAAATGTTTCAATATTTATTATATTTTATTTTTTCATTTTTCATTTTTCACTTGTCTCAACAAATAGAAATTTTACAAAACAAATTCACGTCGAGTCTACTCACTAGGTTTTCCAAAATCAACACACAAGTGAACCGTAGTCAAGAATTTAGTCAAGAATTTTATCAATAGAAAGACATTGTATTTTAAATTTGAAATAACATTAAAAATTTATTAATGCACACGCTAGAAAATTTTGTAGCATCTTTTAGAAAACTAAAATTATACATCTATTACTTCGTCTTAATCATAGTAGACTAGAGACTCTTTCAAAAAAAATTACACCATCACTTAACACCAACAATTGTGGTGGTAAGAATAATAAAAATATGAAACATCAGGTCAAACATCTTTCCTTCTTCAGAAACTAATTAATGAAAACTATAGAACAATAAAAATTCATTTTACCTATATTTCTATTAATCTATATACATATCTACTTGTTCTTTATTGGAAAAGATGGTCAAAACAAATTAAACCTAACATATCAATCCTTTAATCCGTGTAAATGCATTAAATTTGATTGCATGATTAAACTCATAATTTAAACATTTTGGATGATTTATTGGGTTGAAATTTGTTTTGTACAATTTCAAATTAAAATATTTGGATAATTTATTATTCTATTAATATAATTTATTAACATATACAATAATGGTTTAATTTTTTTATATTTTTACTTTTTATTTATTCTATGGATTAATTATGAATAATTATTTTAACCATACTTTTTCATTTCTTTTAATATATTTTTATAATTTCCTGTAGTTAATCTCACCAAACTCAATTAACCTGTCACTTATATGCAAAATGGATTAGATTGAGTTTCTGTAACCCATTTATAGTTTTTATCCAACCCATTAAGATATCTATGTAAATGTTTTGAAATGATATATGTTTTTTTTTTTTTTTTAAAGTATGAATTTAGTAGTCAATTAAAGGGATTTAAAATTTAGAGAACTAGAGAAAACATAAATGATCTGAGACAGTCACATGACTCATGAGAAGAATCCCTCCTTCTCCTCTTAGCATTCTACTTTCAGCTTTCAACCTTGCATCAATGATAAATTTAAAAGGAAAATAAAACAAAAATAATAATATAATAATATATCATCACTTAATAAGATTAATTTATAATATATATATATATATATATATTTTTTTTGCTATATTGATTAAGAAAAATAAAATAAAATTAAGGAGCAGTTGATGGACCAAACATAGCTGATTATGTGAAAGGAATGCGAATTACGCGGCTAAGGTATGAAGGCAAAGTTTGGAATCCAAAGAAAGAGTTAAGAAAGAAAAGTGGTTGATATTCTTTTGAATGGTCTTATAAAATATTCCCAATAAAGATTTAGTTCAATGGCCTTGCTGTCAAAACATGCTTTACTTCCTATTCTTAGTTTCATGCATATAACCTTTTGTTAAGCATGACACATTTCCCATTACGAACTTCAAGAACATTATTCAATCACTGAAATCCAATACAAATAAAAAGGGTGAAAGAGAAAATTCATTTATTTGATTGTTTATTTATTTTGTTTAATTTAGTCCATCTATTAATAAAATATTTAATCAAGCTTTCAAGTGCAATAATATAACTTTAATCAAGTTCTTCAATTTTTTAAAATGTAACTCTTTTATATTTTGAAATTTACATTACTTTTACAAATGGTCATTGTGGTTTAATTATGAATTGTATTATGTGTAAAATAAAATTGTGAATGTTTGTTTGTTGAAAATTTTAATGTTAATTGGATGAAGTTATCAGAAGAGGCAAGATCTTGACAACTAAAACAGGTTGAGATTCAGACAATCTAATTTTTATAAAATTTTTAATAATAATAAATAATAAATAAAAGAAACATATGGCAAATTATCAAATAATCATATCATGCTTTAATTATATATATTCAAATAAAAAATGAAGAATCAAATATAATTTAATTCCTTTTAGTTTAGTATTCGATCATCCCCAATCAGAAATATAATATTGACTTTACAAGATTGACAAAGCTATTCCAATGAAATTGAAATGCAACTATCATCAATATTCATGTAATCTATAAAACGACATTAAGTTGCAATACATCAAAACACAAGAGTTATACATAATATTTAAGTTTTCATAATTGATAATGTTTTAAGTTTTAGTGTAAAAGCTATAAACCTTTACATTTTTTACATTGTGATCTCCACTAATCTAAATTGTTATCTCTTTAAAAGTTTTTTTGTTTACTTGTTTTGAAGTCTTAGTTTAAGAGAAAGATTAAAACAAAATAAGAAAAAGTGATTTGTACATTTACTGTAATCAGTAATTAATTAGTGAAATTTCTTAAAAAAATGACTTAAGAAAGAATTTGATATAATACAAGAGTTTAGGTGAACCAAGAGAATCTATTGTTTTTGAAAAATGTGGAGACCTTAAATGGTCTAATCCTAATATAGTCTCTAACTTTTAATTAAAAAATAATCAATTTCTTTTATTATATTAAAACATATATGTATAATTTTACTAAAAAAAAAAAGCAACTTATCAACAAACTATTTTAATACACATTTACAAGCAATGTAATCTTTTCAATTCACATGTCAAAATATTAGTTTATTAAATAATAGAACTAAAAAATCTCAAATATGTGCTATCCAAAAATCTCTAAAATTGTACCTATGGACCATATCGATATTTTAAATTAAAAAAAAAAGTCAAATAGATTTTCAAACATTTTATTTCAATCTAAAAATATGATTTCTTTCCAATTCTTTCAAACATTTTATTTTAATCTAAAAAGTATTTATTTTTATTTTGACTCTAATTAGATAGTAATAATGGTTAAAAGTTTAAGTATGAATCTAATTTGTACATTAAAAAGTTGAGCTATAAAAAAATTCAAAAAACTGATGAGAATAAGGTTTTTATTTAGAATCAATATTAATAATTTAGGTCGGTTTGAATGAGATCTTGCTGTTATAAAATAGTTGATTTGATAAAATAAATCCTCTTTAAAAACCCAACAATAGTATTATTCTCTTCCGGATAAAATGGAAAATTATTAACTAAAGGATTTAAAATTATTAACAAAAATTGGAAAGAAAAATTAAATGAAATTTAAAAGTATTATAAGAAAGAGGAGAAGAATAAAAGAATAAATCTTTGTCCCACGTTAGTGACAGATAGAATGCGCAAAGCGTAGCGGAAGTCATAAGAAAGAGAATAAATTGAGAGCTCTCAATCAAACACAGTGCGACCTTGTTGGTTCCGAAGCTAGAAACAGAACCATGTCCGCTAGATTTCGGTAACCCTCTTTCTTTTCAGATATGATTCCTTCCTTTCATCGTTTTCTTTTGATGGATTCATCATTCATGTCATGTTTTAAGCAGCCATGCCAGCGAAGCATTCATTATATATTTGTTCTCTTCCTTTTTATAGTTTGGAAATAATATGTAGTTTGAATAAAAAACTACCATAGCTTAAAGGTTTGTTTACGTGCAGGGGATCACAAGAACACCAACATGGTTCTTCTTCCACCACCCACAGAAATTCCCAAGCTGCTGGAATTGTTGCTACTTTGAAGGATAAAAGGTCTTCAACAAACGTCATATGATTTTTTCTGTTTTTGAAATTTTGATTGTGGTTATGTAACAGTGCATTGACTTTATACTGCAGTCTTATGTTAGAATTATTTTGTTTGTCTTATTCAATGAGACTTTAATAGACATGCAATTTTACATAAAAATCACATTTTTTTAATGATTTTCAAGGTATTTATTATAAAAGTTTACGAACTTAAAATTAGATCACGCTATTCCTTGTCTTTTAAATAATATCAATATTAATGATTCCTTATTCTCTTGTATGAAATTGGCAGTGTTGATGAGTTGCGGAAGCTTTTATCTAACACAGACTCATATCAGCAGTTTCTACATTCACTTGAGGAGGTCAAGATTCTAAATAATGTAAGATATGCAGTTATGATGGTGATTCTGAGAATTTCTGGTGGTGTGATCCATTCTAGAGTTCCCTTTTTGATACCTTTTTCATATTAATTTCATCGTGTTGCTTGTACTATTTTGCTATAGTCTTTTGAAGTAATAGAGTATGCATTTTTTTTTTTCTGGTATCGAGTTGGATACAATGAAAGCATTGGGGGATGTGCAAATTATCCATCAGAATTTCTCCTAGTTGACCTTATTTCCTGAGCTGTTATACTTTATAGATGAAATTGTTGATATGTGCAAAAGCTAATTTTGGCTTATAAAAAAGTTTGACGATTAAGAGGGAGGAACAGTGTTAGGCCTAATCTGGTAACTTCACCTTTAGGAAATTGAGCTCAACATCGGTATCATGATTCCTATTGTGGACTCGCCCCTTGGTAATCAATATGGCTCCAAGAAGCGATGAGTATAGAAGTCTCACTATTAGCATAAGCTATTTTTGGTAGTGGCAGGTGGTTGATCCTACAAATGGTTTATCAAAGCAAGGTTGGGAGTTTAAATCCCTCTTGTTACAGTGGGAAGATTGTTAGCGTAATTATGCTAACCTCAATTTTAAGATTCTTGAGTTTAATGTCCAAAGTCCCAATCCGTAGTGCTTATATTGGGTGCAAAACCTCGTTGTTCGATCCAGCTCAACGAATCAAAATGAGGAAATGGAAGTTGCATCCTCAATAGCCTACTTAAGCTAGCATAGAATGGTTTCTGCTAGCTGTCATTTACTAGTTTTTCAATTTGCATAGTTGCAATATTGAAGTGTCAATATCAGATTTCTGCATTTGTGCTACAATCTAAGTATCCAAACAATTGGCATGTTTTTAAGTTGCACGTTTCATAAACTCACTAGGGGTTCCCATCGGGCTTTTGGTGAGACCCAAAATTCAGATAGTCACTTCTGTAGAAGTTTCTAAATGTTGTTGTCCACGGATGTTTTTATATGGACCTTACTCGATGTTAATGTCCCCACCCCACGCCACCACTACAAAGTAAATGTCGAAAATTCTCTTGTTCTAGTGCTTGTATTTTAACACATTTTTACCCTATATTATTTGATCAGGTGAATGATGAACTTTGCAAGGAGAATCTGCAGCTTGCTGGTGAGTTATTGAATTCTTTTCATTGTGACAATGCCATGAGATGGCTAGCTGCCAGCTGAATATTTTAATAATCTCAAATACTTTATTTTAAATTCAGAAGAAAATCTACGAAAAGAACCTCGCATTGAGGAACTCAGGAACCAGGTATGATCATAATCCTATGATTTGTTTGATTTTCTATATTCAGAAGTGAGTATGAATTTGACCCCTTCTCATACGGAAACAGTATAGAATAATTTGTACGACTGAGTTAGCTGCTGCTCAAGAGAAGCTAAATGAGCTTTACAGGCAGAAAGAGAAAATGACCAAGTTGGATTCCCCACTCTATCTTCTCCAAAGGATTCTAGGTATGAATTGACATGCTGACTTTATCTGATATACACCTAATTACTATAATCACGAAAATTTTCTTTATGACCTGCTTGGTTTCGTAATATCTTATAATGATTTTGCAGAGGCTATGAATAAGACAGATGAGGAATCTGAAAATCTGCACCATCAAGTCCTGGACAGAGAAATTGACCTTGGAGCCTTTATGCAGAAATACAAAAAGCTACGTACAGCTTACCACCGGAAAAGTCTAATATGTCTTGCAGCTAAAACATCGAACATACGAGCATCGCATACGGAAATCGAGAATTAGGAATGTAACTTGTTTGTAGAGCCAGTAATTGATTCTGTTCGTTCTTGCCAATATAGCAGCCATCTGTCAATATTTAAATAGTTTCACACCATCTGAAAAGTAGTACACAATCTCCTGTTATTTGGCTACTAAGTTATTTCATCAATAAGATTTTTCTAAGGCTATGTGTTGTCTTGTAATTATCATCGCTATTATAGGATCCATGTTCTGTTTTAAGTGTTTGGACATGTGAAAATTATGCGTTGTGCTTTGTCATAAAAAAAGGTCAAATTTCATCTCTCTGCAAAAAATGGTCCAGATAATATCCTCAATATTGCATTTTTTAAACTTTAAATTAAAGTCCACATCATCAGCAGTCACCTAATGAAGGTTCTATAATGTTAATCTCCCTCTAAAAGACGAACAAGGATTTGGGTACGTGAACTTTATGATCAGGGCCGAGAGAAAAAAGGCAAAAGCACAATATTGCACTGCCATTGGAAAAGCTCTATTCCAGTCATCTATAAGGTACAACAAATATCCAGTATATTGAAGCGGGAACAACAAGAATCGTTGTCTCATACATTTCACTATTTTTGTTCTTGTTTCTTTAGGTTGTACATGGAAAACATAGGAAGTAGGAACACAGATCGGGGGTTATGAACCGTATAAATATTAGCTATAAGCCTGATAGAGGCATCGGAACAACTAAACTAACAGTATCGAGGGCTGGCCGGACTAAAACCACTGCTACCAAATTGAAGTAATCAACAATAGTCGAACAGAATAATTTCAACTAGTTGATTATTACCTGGCACGACTGCCCTCACGAAAATAAATAAGATTTTTATCTTATACTATGTGAACCAACTGGATCAAATTTATGTAACCCCGACGAGTCTCATTTTTCTTCCAAGTAACCTAGCTCTTTGTCCCACTTAAGGCCAAACATTTGCCGACCAAAAGGCACAATGAGGTTATACCGGAAAACCTGCCAAGAAAATGTAGAACCATCACATGAGCATTACAATTATTGCTGGAATTAAAGATTTAAAAGGACCAAGAATTCAATTCCATTTCCCAGGAAATATTATGGCAAATGACCTAGCTCACCTTATCATTGATTTCTCGTAACTGCAGTTTCAAATTCTCTGAACTTTCAATCCACTCAGAGTGATCTCCTCTACATTTAGTAGCCCAAGCTTTCTTTAAGGACATCCTCCATTCAGATATTTTAGATCTTATTTCTTTGTTAAGCTCAACCCACTCTGGTGCACATCCATTTTTTGACAAGATTCGGTACAGGGTGTCTTCAGCTGGATCTGCGTGAGGATTTGTGTCAAGCTTAAGGGGCTTGCCTTTGCCTGGCAAGTTCTCAAACTGTCCCTCTTCCATGGAATGCCATATCCTTTGCTCAACAACGTTAATAATATCAGTTTCTGACCTGTCCATCACCCGATTTGTGTTAAACATTAGATAAGGAGTAAACCAACATAATGTCGCCAAAAGTATTGGATTCAAAATCAATATTGGTAGCAGTATCAATGTTACCACTAATGCACCGGTGCCTCTAGTCGTGAGGGCAACTTAACTGGCCATTGGGAGATGTTAAAACCAATGATACATATACTATACAAAGGAATGCTACTAACAAACTTTGTAACACTTTCTAATACTTTCTCTCTTATTGGTTGAAAAATCACAAGTACTCCACTAATTTTGGAAATGAGAATCACATATTTAGTGAGAATTGTACAAATTTCACAATTTTGGAAATGAGAATCCCATATTTAGTGAGAACTGCACAAATTTCACTCGTTAGGAAAAAATAGGCCAGAATTATTTTTTTTTTTACAACATCTGCAATACAAGTTGTTTATAGCATTCTTAGACTAAAGAACCAATTCTTATGCAAGTCTCACCATTATAACAATTGACATGATCGTTTTGACATAAGAACTAAAGAACAGCTATTCATATCATCATCGATTCTTAATTGCTCTTAAGAATGGCGAGACAATTGTAGAACCAGTTTCCAGTTCTTAAATACTGCACCATCAGACAAAAAACTTGTTGAAATTCTTAAATTTCACAAGGCATTGTAGAGCCAGCCGAATATATCAATTTCACATTCACTGACATTCTAAACCTAAGGCAATGAAAGTGCCGAGATATAGAGACATATCCAATAAAGATAAACCTGAACTTCGTTTCGTTGCTTGCGCCACCGTAAGCGATTCAGAACATAAAATTTTAATCTCACGAATGCACGCGAGCGCGCTCACTCGTCAGGAATTTCGAAAAGTTTACTGAAATTCGATTCCAGGAACAACGACCTTTTCACATATGTGCGCGCGCGTTATTATTATTACCTGACACTGTTGCGCTGGCCGCGTAGCTCCGGCGGTAGTTGGCGATCGTGAACGGCGTCGATAACGGCCGAAAGACGATCCATTAGCTTCTTCCCCGTTTTAGACTTACCAGAAGACGGTGACGACGAAGAAGAGGAGGATGAGGAGAATCTGGCCGTGGAAGCGAAGAGAGCGCGCGAATCGATACTCACAAATCCCCTGAGGCGAAGACACGTTGCCATGCTTCCTCTCTCACACCACCCTCGATTTCTGCTTCTCGCCCTTTCTTCTTCTGCAATAGGTTCCTGTCACTGCTGTTCATAAATCTAAGATTGTAATATAAATTCCTTCTGTAATTGTTTTCTTTTATTTAAATGTAACTAAGTTGTATCACCAATAACTGTTTTGCGGTTGAGTTTCACGTTCTAAACTTTAAGTAGTTTGGTGATATTTTGATATAGTAAAAACAACTCAATGTTTTTAGTTAATATCTTTTATTTTTAATTTAAAGTATTAATATACATTATTATGTTATTGAAAATAATTGTTAAATGGATAATTTTAGTTTAAGAGAGCATTAAAGTATTATTTTTATAACTTTTTAAATAGCATTTGAATATTTAATAATAGAAAAATTATTATGAATATTTATCCTTTTACATTCTTATGATAAATGAGTAATTATAGATTGTTATTCTTCTCATGTTAATCATCTAATTGAATGGAACCTGGGATTAAAAGGTCTACATAAATGATGTTCATCTTTTTAATAAGAATGTCTATCGGCATTTTATATAAGTTACATTTCTTTTACATTGTCTTTGTTAAGAGTTTTAATATGGGTCTATGGCTTACATAAAAATAATATTTTTAACCTGGTATAAGTCTCTATGAACTAAAGTCAGATTGATCCATAAGCTAATGAGCTGACACGTTTATTTTTATATATTCAAGTTCTTAATTGTTATATTATCATAGGAAGAAAGAAATAACATCTCTCTCTCCTCTAAGGTTGTCAAAATGGGTATTATCTTCTTATAGGAAAACAAGTATTAAACTATTGAAAGTGTTTAACCGTCTTAAAAATTCTTAGTTGATTTTTTGTGGTATTTTGACTAGCTTTACTAATTTCGTGGTAATATAATTTTTTGTCTGTATTTATTAATTTTTATTTATTTTAATTATACATGTAATGAATGTAGAAAATGTTAATAAAATTGTTTCAATAATATTTATACCGATAATGAATGATATTGTTAATAATACATCTTGTAGAACATTAACCTTTACATTCTTTTACAATGATGTATCACGAATCTTTCTGATAGGTAAATTATATATATATATATATATATATATATATATATATATATATTTTTTTTTTTTTTTTTT
>Ga0209700_100545_pt1 | contig 71934 bp, 25 predicted proteins | sample SiratroredBW_FD_187528 | JGI IMG/M metagenome (GOLD analysis project Ga0209700, IMG submission 187528) | Root nodule microbial communities of legume samples collected from California, USA - Siratro red BW (SPAdes) (version 2) | ecosystem: Host-associated > Plants > Roots > Nodule | place: USA... | reverse complement strand
ACATTATATATATATATATATATATATATATATATATATATATATATATATATATATATACGATCTCATGTCTCAAATTTACAACAATTTTTTTACATAGATTTGATAAATACATAATTTGATTTTGCTTCCTTTTCTTTCCTACACGTTTAACAAAACTTATTCAACTAAGACAAGTGAAAGACGTACAAGTATTTTTGTTGGACTTATTCATTTATTTTTCGTTGTGTTTAGCTTAGTCTTGATGTGGAATGTTGGTTTTTGTTTCTTGTTTAAGAGATTTTCTTTCATTGCTGGTGTAGGGGAATTGATTTTTGAACCAATTGTTTTAATGTTCATGAGTTAATATATATTCTCAAATTAAATTATTTTTAAAAATAAAATAATAGGTTAATTTCTTTATTCTTTAAAACATTGCATAATTGTTAATTTGGAATTAATATATTACCTTCCTTACTTATGATTCTAAAATTTAACTCCCAAACAAAAAGTAAAAGACATTGGACAACGTATATTTCAAGGTACGATGTTGCATTGTGAGAATATTAAGGTATTCCCGTGAACAATTAGTTGGCATTTTAATATCAACATTAAAAAGATATTTTAAGTGACAATTTTCTTCTATTTGTTAGGATTGTTATTTAGGATGGTTGTTGTCAAGTTTTTGTTTTGCAATATGTTCCATATACTAACATATAGGGATAGCAATGGAGTGGTTGTTTGAATATTCTCCTACTGTGGAATAATGAGTATACTTCCACCTTTTTACTATTTTAAATCTTAATTAAATATTTTTAATAAAAAATAAAAATCACATAAAATATGATATTATTAATAATTTAATATCAAAATCACACACATGTTGAGAGTCAACTATTTTCGTATGAAAAAGAATTAACCAAAAATAAAAATATTTAAAAGAGTATAAATAATTAAATATTTGTATTAAAAACTATTTGAAATAATAACATTAAGATTTGTGTTTGTTGAGATGTAATACATCATTTGAATGAAACCATAAATAAAAAATTGTGTAATTAAGGTTTTGTGATAAGAAAAAAGTATCTTAAAGATTTGAATGAACTTTATGAATATTTAATAAAATAAATATTTTTTAAATGAAATAAAACTAATAAATAAAAAGAATAATAATAAAGATAAGTTTTTAAGTAACCTAATAAATTATAAATATTTTAGTATTTTAAAACAGGGACGAGTATAAGTCTGGAGATAGCACGGATATGTGCATATTAATCATCATCCTCATCTCCAATTTATAAATTCAAGTTAATCATACTTAAAAGTAAATGCATGATTTTCTCATTAAAATCAAAACATGTTCAAACAATACTCACAAGAACAAGAACGGTTTATTCACCATCCCTACTAACATCTATAAATACTAATATAAATAATCTAACGTAAGAAAAAAAGAGAAGAAAAATACAACCATGATAGTTAAAAAGGCATTAGCAAAAACATTTCACATTGATAAGTAATTATAACAATTTTTAAGACATGTTACTACCAACCCTTATGCCTTTATTCTTCTATTCTCTTTCATGTAATCATGTAAAAAGTAATGTCCAAAGGAGAATGTCAACTCAATATGTTTGTTTATACTTTTGAACTTAGCTTTTAATACTTATTTTTGCGAGAACTACAACTTAGGATATTTTAGTGAATTAGTGAGATATGTTTAATTTTGGTTGGAATATAAGTCTAGGAAATTTTATCTTCTTTTGATCCTGTAAAACTTTGTATGTCAGTTAAAATTATACTTCTAAAAAAAGTGTTACTTTTTTATTGTGGGCGTAGCTTTAAAAAAAACATAAAAAGTGGGGTGGATAAGATGCATATGACAACTTTTAAGATTTTTTTTATGATAAGTCTTGAGAACCACAGTAAAAGAGGATTTTATATTGAAGTTCTATTAACATAACATCTTCTATATCTATATTTGTTCTAAAATTGATATTGAAGATTTATTTTAATCCTCGTAAAATGTCTCTCAAGTAGTATCATGCTAACTTACCTTTATTTTCCTTAAAAAGTAGATATTGTTAAAAATAATATGATATTTCTCAAGTATTACCATGGTGACTTATCTCTATTTCCTTTAAAAAGTAGATATTGTTAAAAAATATTATACCTCTCAAGTAATACCATGCTGACTTACCTCTATTTCCTTTAAAAAGTAGATATTGTTAAAAATAGTATGATATGCATTATTATTTGATCACACTTGTATTATCTAACCAACCATACAAAATGTTCAAATCAAATAGGATAATTTAAATGAAAAAAAAATAATGGGATATATTTATATCTCATGCATCCTCATATTTATAATTTTTTCTTAAATTATGCTTTCCCTAGTTTCTGAAAATATTAAAGAAGAACGAAGTAATCTTCTCTCTCTTTTTGTAGAATATCCAAGATTTCACTATAATTCATAAATTGCCCCTCTCTTGCATCCTTTCTTGTCACATTCTCTATTTTTTTTAAGTGATGAAAATTGATTAATTTTTTTTTAAAAAAAAAATATGAAATAGAATTTTGAAAAATATAATTTATATGTATACTTTAAAAAAGTTTAGAGGATAAAGTTTGAATAGCATAACCTTCTTTAACCCCTTAAAATATCCTCTAGTGCTTGTGTGTGTACTCTCTCATCTTGTCCATTCAACTAAAGGTGATTAATCGTTTAGTTGGTTAATGCTTTGTATCCATATACCGTACGAGCAGGAATGACTAATATAATAGTTGACATCTAACTTAGTGACAATGGAAATATTGGCAAGTTTTCAAACTAGGAAGAAATAATGAACCATTGAGATTTTTGAATATAGAAAAAATTCACTTACCATTGAACCAGATTGAACTAGATCATAGAGGTGCAAGAAGAAGCCGTCTGAAGCTCAAAACAAGCTGAGTTTACTTTTATCCACTTTGGATCAAGTCATCCTGAGTCCATGTCATGATAAGTCAACTTAGACCTTTGTCGAGCTAAGTCAAGTAGGTTCACGTCAAACAAAGTCGAGGGGAGTCCACATCAATCGAATAAGGTCAATACCAAGTTAGGCCAAGTTGACAAGGCTCAAATCGGATCCAAGTCAGAATGACTAAGTAAAATCAATTTAGCCCAAGTCCATGTTGGGTCGAGTGGTCCCAAGTAACACTAGGTTTAATGGACCCGAGTCCATGTTGGGTTGAGTAAGCCTGGGTCCATGTTAGATACAATAGGCAGGGGTCCATGTTAGATACAATTGGCTCATGCCTACATCAGGCTTGGTCGATTCTGGCCTAGGTAAATTTAAGTTGGCCCAAGCTTAAGTCGGGTAAGACTATTCCGAGTCAACATTATGCTAAGTTGGTGGTGGGTCCATGTTTAACTGAGTTGGATTGTGTCCATGTTGAGGTCAAGGTCCAGGTCAGATTGAGTTATTAGGAGACCAAATCAGGTATAGTTTAATTGAGTTTAAGTCAAGATAGAACTAGGTGGGATTGAGATGGGTTGGGTTAGGTCGAGAGAAGTTGAGGTGGGTCAATGTTTGGTTGAGACAGTCATACCCACATTAGATTGGTCTTATATCAGGTTAAGTTTAATCAATTCTATTTGAGTCAAGTCTAACTGTTCGCATCAGGTTACATAATACTCAAATAAGGCTGACACAAACTAATTAAAATATGCTAAGTTGAGTCGAGTTTATATTTTTGAAAAACTTAAATGAGTTGAGTCGAGTTTATGTTTTTGGAAAACTTAAATGATTTGATGCAAAAGAAAAAAAATATAATATCTCTTAATCTATATTGATTATATTAAATAAATTACATAGTAGGAATAATATAAGAAGTAATAATATAATATTCATATTTCTTGAAAGAAATTTAATTTATATTACTATAATTAAATTAAATATAATACATTTTATAATAAACTCAAATAAGATCTGAATTTGAAAATATTATAGATAGGAAAAAAGTACTTAATAGAAATTACTCTATTAAAATATAGTCTATCATATTTTTCAGTGAAAATGATTTATCTATAAAATGGATTTAAAAAATTTGAATTGTAAAAGTTCATATATTTCTTTATGGAAATAAGAAATTTCGTGGCTCCTTCCTACTTTCTACTCCCCATCTCTGTGTTGAGCTTGAACTTCCCAATCAAATCTAGTGGAATAAGCTGCCGGCCATTAAAGTTTGTCAAAAAGCATGCACATGTGATGAGAGAGACTAATTATGTAGTAATAAGTGTCCTTCAATTTGACTAGGAAAAAACACAAAGAAACTTCAATTAATTCCATTTATAAATTGTAGGGTAACTACGCGGTGATAAACACGTCTTGTGTTAGTGTTACCTCTACTTTCATCAATTATGCCCTTGGAAGGTTTCGTAGAAAAAATGAAGCAACAAGGTGTGGAAGAATTTTAGAATTGACCATTGATGATGTTGATGTGTTACAAATTGCTCAAAGGAATTGGAAGATACTTTCAAGTACTTTCTTCGTAACGTTATAGAACTTTTGTGGTCTATTATGGACTATAAAACCCTGTCAAACTATGCATTAATCTATGTCTTAGTCTTTGAGTTTGGACTTGTTGAATATGTTGCAATAAAGCTACATGTTTAACGCGGCATTAGTTTCCCAAGTATTGTATGAAATGCTGATTAATAATTAATGTAAGAATAATTTCAGTGTACACCTTAAATTATAAAACTCTTTAGGGTTTGACCATTTGTGGAACCATATAGGGCTTCACCATTAATTAAATTCTTGAGTAATTTGTCAAATCTATTATGTGTGAACTTGAATTGGTAAAAATTGATCATTAGTATAAGTCTGCTTGTAAACATGTTCAAACTCCATTTGACTTGAATTTTATAAATTTTGCTCTCAAGTTACTTCAAAATGTGTGCAATAGATTTAAAAACCCTTATTAAAACTTGTAGTGTGATTCCTACGTTTGTGTTGGTTTAATTTATAACTATAGTAACAAGAAATGGTTAATACAAAGGATTTAATATGTTTTTAGTTTTACGAGTGAGATTTGATTTTAATTTCGGTATAAAAGTTTATTTTAGTCTCTCTATATTAAAAATTATCAATTTTAGTCTCTATAGTATTGTATTCCACTAATTTGATTACTTATGTTGCACAAAAGACTAATAGATTATTTCAAATGTGAAATATTAATATTGAAAAAATTCAAAAAATACTGGATCTCCCTAACACAAGTAAATTGTCGATAAAACTCTAAAATGACATTTTCTTTTGACCCAATTTTTTTTTATCCTTTATATAATGTTGACATGTGATACCTACAAGAATTATTAAAATTTGTATAATTTATCTATCTTAAAAGAAATATTAAGAACTAAAAAGAGTCATCTAAAAATTTTTAGTAGATCAAAATCAAGAAAAGTTTTATACAAAAAAATTCATACGTTTGGCTAAAAAATTATTTCAAAAGCCAAAAACATTACATAAGTAAAATCAAAAGTCGCTAAATTTTATAAAGATTCAAAATATATTTAAGCCAAATATAAATCATCATAAGAATAAAATAAAATAAAACGGTATTTATAAAATACAATTACCTTCTATTAATTTTTTTAATAATTAAACTAATTTAATATTTTTTTAAAAATATACTAATTTAGTGATTTTAAGAGAAAATCGATAATAAAAGCTAAATTAGTGTCACGAAATGTTCAATTTTCCAGGGTGGATTAACAAATGATATAAATTCAATGAGTTTAGTCCAACGCGTTGACACACGTTACTTTTACTATTATAATTACTATGAAAAATATCTTTATTTAGATTTATGAAACAGCATTGACTTGACGTTATAAAAAATTATTTAAATTGATACTTCATACCTGATAAAAAATTATACAATCCTTAAACTTAAATTAATTTCCATTTAGTTTGTTTGCTTATAAAAAAATTAATTTCGTTATTTATTTTGGTCATTGATTTTATGAGTTTATTGGGTGGCCTATGCGTTGAAACGTTATAAACTTTAAGTTAATCTATGTAAGGTCGTACGTACTTGCTTCAGTCTAGAAATTTGAAAATTTTATTTTTTTTCTCTGTTTGAAATTTAATTTATAATCTTGGTAATTCGTTTATAACTTATGGAGAAATTAAACAAAAAATAATTAAATTCAAAGTCAAATTAGCATGGTTATATTATTTGAGGAAATAATTCATCTCTTATTGTAATGAAATTACGCTTAAAATTTATCTGACAATAAAAAGTCAAACCATTTAGTTTGTTTAAATAATTCATCTCTTATTGTAATGAAATTACGCTTAAATTTATCTCTTATTGTAGTAGTTTGTTTAATTGATTAGTACGCACCAGAAATTCAAATTTATGTCCATTTAGGTATTAAGAGCTAAATATGTAGTGGAAAGTCAAATCTACAAACAACTACTTAATTTTAGAAGAAAAAAAATGTGACAAGGTTATGAAATAAATAGTTCTAATTAAATTAAAGTAAAATGTTACTTTAAAACTAAAGCTGAATAAAATACGAAGATAGACCCAATAGCGATTGGACCAATTATAGTCCGTGGAAACGCAATGACCTTTGTCTTTAAATTCTCTTTGAAATAACATTTTGGTCCCACTGGTGAAAATTCTAAATATAAAAATGACAGTTAGGAGAATAAAATCCTAACTTAGTAATATATAATTGTAAAGAGTGAAGACTACAGATATTATATATATATATATATATACATATTTAAATTTTAATTCTAATCTTAAGAATATTAAAAAGATGTTGTTACGATTAATTATCGTATTCAGATTATTGTATGTTTTGAAATTTAGAATTTCGTCATATTTTTGTTTTCGAAAGATTAATTAAAATTTAAATAAGAAATATATATTTAAATCGATTTTAATCTCGAGTTTTAAGTGTTGAGAGACTATTAGCAAAACAATAAAATTAATCGATTCAATAAATTTTATTATAAATAACTTATGTTATTCTTTAATATTATAGTTTATATTATTTTTTAATTATTTGCTATTTGTCATTCTGTTTATATTTTTTTATTTTTTCATTATAATTGTTTAAGAATAAATTTTCATATAATTTATATTTGTACTATATATATGTGTTTAATATATAAAAATTATATTTTTCTTATATAAACTAGATTAAGTGTATAAAAAAAATCAGTAAAATGTCAAGTCTGGAGAAATATAAAATAACATTAATGAATAGAAGGAAAGAAAGGGTCAAATTCTTAGCACCCCTGAATTTAACAATTAGATGTGAGTATGTATATGTTGAACCCAAAAAATATATAAGAAAACACAAATGAATATGAATAAACAAAAAGGAAGAAGAATATGGAGAGAGAAATCAGTTGAATTGCATTAGTTTGGGAGCAAATCTGAGCAATCTATCCAAAGCATGAGTGGTGAATTTCCTTGCAAACAAATGACAAATATTGGTGGTGTGACCATTGTACTCACATGATGTTCCAAACCTCATCTTGTTCAAAAACTCATAAGTGATATCATGTCTGTAATACCTTGAAGGATGAGCACCACCCCTTGTCCAATCAACCCAAGTCAGGGTTCTATTAGAGTTCTTCTTCCAAAATTTGATGCTAACAAATGTGGGCAAGTAGTGTTCATCACTGTAGCAATTGGGGTTGCAGTACTTTACAAAGACTGGGAAGTAGTGGTGGTCAGAGACTATTTGGAGGGCAAGAAAACGGTCTATTTGGAACCATTGAGACCCTTTTCTCCATTGAGATAGCCTGATCTGGGGCCTCATTTTGGGCCTGTACCTGCCACGGCCCACTTCACTTGCCAGATCATAGGCCTCCACAAAGGTCTTGGTTGAGTCCATTAGGTAAGTGTAGATGGTGGAGAAGTTGAACAAAGGAATGCATGATTCTGAGAGTAGCACAAAACGTTGGTTGGAGAAATCAAGAAGTGCATTGCCTAATAGGCGTCTTTCTGCTTCTATCATGCTGTTCTCACCCCACTTCACTTCCTGCATTATTTTCACAAATCATATTATGAATTCTTAGAGATCAAGGATTAAAAAACCTGCATGTTTTCCAATGCTTAAAGATCAAGTTATTCTAGATGAAAGTAGGTGTATGTGTGTGTTCTAAAGTTGTTCATGTTGTGTTTACTATCTAAACATGAATGAAATAGCAAAAAGATACATTTTTTCTGTCTTAGATTCGTTTGATCATGCAAGAGACAAGTGCATGAAGAAAGGAATAGTGAAAAGTTTGATGGGGGTTGAATAATTGGTTCTGGAAATAGAGGAGAATAGAATTTTCTTGGAAGTGCAAAAGGAGTGGAATCAAAGAAAAGTATGACCAGTTTGTATTGACTGCCCAATTCTGGAAGCAACCAAAAAGTAGAAACAAAAATGAACATTCAATAGATTCAATTCACCTTTCAGTTTTGCAAAATTTATTTACCTCCCATGATATATAATGTTGATTAATATATAAAAATTGCAGACAAAAAAAGTGGAAAAGAAATGGAATTGTTAAAGATTGTTATGAAGTTCATTGGAAAGAATAATGTCACTGAAAAAAACACAAGCTGTCTCAGTCTAATAATATATGCATCAAAATGTCTTATTTAAAGGCATTGGTAGTGATCTTTTTCAGCCTTTTAGCTGGAGTTGTTCTTTCATCAAAACTCTTCTTACAAGCAATCTTCAGAAAATTCATAATAATGTGTGCAACTATAGAAACTTAATTACACGTTTCAAAGTTTCCACTTGTTCACGTCCATGCAGACCAGTGTTTAGCAGATGCTATATTTCCTTAAAAGATCAAGGGCACACTAGCAACTGCATACAAATAATACTTTGCAAGATAATAACACATTTGTGTGGACCAATACTAAATTCGATATTTTAGAAAATTTAAATTAATTTTTATAATTTTAAATGAATCAAAATATAAAAATTGATTTAAATTAAAGAACCAAATTGAATATAAATAAAAAAGATTTAGAAAAAAAACTTAAGTTATACCATGAACTCTGGAGTAATTGAGTCACTTAAAAGTCTTAAAAGTCAGCAATGGAATCCGAAAAGCTCATGGTGAACCAATTTGGAAAAGTTGCATTTTACCGCTTTTGGGCAAGATCAATTATAGGATAATAGCTCATGCTCAAATGGTAAATATGATTTAAGTACCATTTTAGGATGAGAAAATGAATCATCTATTTAATTTTTCGCTAATTTTTTCAAAATTCTACTTGATCAGATATAGCTGGAAAACACGGGAATTCTTTCTAGAAATGAGATGGAATAGAAAGGGGAGATAGAAAGATAAAAGAAACGTTCATACCAATCTTGATATATTGATGAATTAATCTTCCTTAGTTGTTTTAAAGTAATCACCCTATAAAATTTAATAACTATTAAAAAAAATATTAAATAACATCCTAGTAAATTACTCTTTCACCTTACCAACCCTATGTCATTTTGTTCAGTAATGTGAGGAGACTAAGAAAAAACAGAAAACTAGGTTATAACTTTTCATCTCTTAACAGTGATAAAAGGGTAGAATGCAGAAACTGACCTTACTAGGGATATTGCGGCCATGAAAGACAGAGCTTTCAGGCACTGTTTCATTGAAGGAAGGGTGCGAATGGACATATATAGAATACAACCCTTCATTTCCCTTGAAGAATCTCTCCCAGAGAGGAGCCAATAGCACAGGACCTTTGGTCAAAAACATGAATGCAACCTTTGGAGTCTGCTTGAATGGGAGGTTGTGAATCAAGGGAACCATGGAAGCTTTCCACAACAACTCTTCATCACTCATACCATGCATGGCCATTGGAGGCTTCATCAATTCACTCAACCCAATCCTGGTGAAATTCACCACCTTTACCAAGGAGGAATTAGAACAACGTGTGGTTTGGTTATCCATCTGGGGTGAAGATGAGGTATTGTTTTGTGAAGACTCAAAGACTGATCCTTTAGAAAACTGAGATTCATTTTTGGTTTGGTTATCCCTTTGGGGTGAAAATGAGGTACTGTTTTGTTGAAACTCAAAGACTGATCCTTTAGAAAACTGAGATTCATCTTTGGTTTGGTTATCCCTTTGGGGTGAAAATGAGGTATTATTTTGTTGAGACTCAAAGACTGGTTCTTTAGAAAACTGAGATTCATTTTTGGTTTGGGTGTGTGATATTGGTAATAATGAGATGTTGGAGGGGATTGGAGAGAAAGGTGGTGGCTTGAGGGTGTTGGAGGGAAGGGAGAATTGTTGGATTTGGAAGTTGATGAAGGAGAAATTGTTGACAAAGAAAGTGAGTGAGATTCCAATTAGTAAACCAATGCCAAAAACTAGAGCATGACCAAAGAAGTTGAGAAGGTCTAATTGAGCAAAAAAGAGATTCAGATATGAACCTGAACCTGAACCTTTGGCTTCACCTTGTTGCTCCTTATTCTTCATTGTGATGAAAATTTCAGAATAAGATTGAAGAAAAAGTTGGTGCAGCACCAGATTTTGGAAATTGGCTTGAACTAGTAGCTAGCTAGAATCTGATAATGTGTAATGAGTTTTTATACAGTGAGAGAGAATGGAGATAGAGAGAAGGAGAATCCATGATGCTTGATTTTGGACTCAAACAGATACTTAAATTGATCCAAAAACAATACCTATATGTATTCTGGTGTTTACATGTGGTGGGGGCAGAAAAGGTGTATTCTTTTCACTGTTTGTGAATGGTTATGAACTGTACACGCTATTGAACATTAAATTATAAGAAAGGGAACAGTTTTATTTGGCTGAGTAGAAACTGTTATGAAACATGCATTAAAGTTTGAACCTTAATAAATATTAATTTAATACCTTAATTGATAAGTATGGTGTGTATATTAATTGGCATTCAAATATTATGTTTATGCATAAGTGAGGGATCAAGAAGGTCCATGGAGAAAACAAATCATAGATGAGATAAATGTTAATCATCCACCTGTTACTTATTAATAAAGTAATGTTTTAATATGAGTTTTATATGAATTGGATGACAACAGTAAAAAAGTTATGCAAATAATTTTTTCAATTCTGAGAAATCTATATTTGTAAAACTTAAGTAAAGTATTATTTTTATTTATAAGAAATTCACATATAAAACTCTTGTTAGAGATGGTTTAAATATGACTTTAATCCAGAGTGCTATCTTTGTTTTCTCCATCAATAGTCTAATTAATTTTATTTATTTTTTAATCCTTTAATTTTGAAGAATATTATTTTTATTGCTTGAGATTAAATGACATTAATGATGTGGTTTTTCAATAATTTATTAAAACTTTTAAATGTTTTGAGTCTTTCTTAGTTCAACAAAGTTTTTAGGTAATTTGATTACCTATTTTAATTTTTGTAAGTTTTTTATATAATGATATTTTTAATCTGTGGATGAATTTAATTAAGTGACATATTTGTTTAAAGTTTACTAATTTTTTTTTAATTCTCATCTTCCATCGCTAAGTGATATAAAAATAATTATCTACAGTTGTCGACATTAGCCTTCAAAAATTCATAATATTAATCTCTTTCCTGATGTCTCTCTTTATAAGATCTATAATGAAAAATGACACTTGAAGTTAGAATATACTTCAAAAAAATAATGTTTGAAGTCACAGCAACAATAATAAAAAAACGTTTTAATAATTTAAATAAAAAATAACTTTATCAAACTTAATAAGAAAAATCTTAATTGATATCAATAGAAAATAAGTCGTTTTAATAATAGGTGAATAATAGTTAAGCCAATAATATTCCAAATAAAATCAAGGCAGGGAAATAATAAAAAGAGAAAAGACATTAATTGGATAGTATAAAGATTTTCATATTCTTACTTTATAGATAAAATTTAAAATTTTATAATTTTAATCTAATTATTCAAATGAAATTTTAAAACTTTAAACTCTTCTAAAACTTATTATTTAAACAACATATTTATCATAAAACATTTTTAAGTTTTTTACAAAAAATGAATCATTTTCTTAAAATTTTTCGTCTAAATACTACGATGAAAAATTAAAATTTTCTAATATTAAAATAATCTAATTATTTTGAATTTAAAACTTTTTTACGTGTCTTCAACATATTATAGCATAACTCACTTCAAATTATTTTTAAAAATATGCCTATATTTTTTTCACATTGTAAATGTCATGGTGTGGATGATTTAATATGCTAATATATTAAAATTATGATTAGTATCCACTAGAATAAGATACCCATCACACACAAAAAGCTATATATTATAGATATAATTAATTCTTTCAGAATTTTTAGTTTCAAATATTTTATAATAAAATACCTTGTATGAGGTTAATTTTTAAAATTATCTTTTTGGTCATTGCTGTCATTTATTAATTTAATGTAATAATAGCTTTATTAATTTTATAATAATTATATCGAAAAATATATTAATGACAATTATTATTAGTTAATTATAATGTAGTATTTTACACAGTGCATTAATATTAAAAATTTCTCCTTCTGATCATATCATCTACTATTTTTATGATTTTTGTTTTGTCTTTTTCATATATTTGTTTTATATTTGAATTAATGTTTGAAAAAACGTAATCTTAATTATCTTTTTAGATTCTTTTTCAGTGTCCTTTAAGATTGATTTAGAGAAACTAAAAAAATGTAATTTTTTCTTTATTTTAATAAAATATTTATATTTTATCATTTTCTTTTTTACTCACAATAATGCATATATGTAAACTAATTAAAAGTTAAATGAATGATAAAGCATAATGTTGTCTTGAGATTTTAAAATAAGAGTTCGATAACAATAAATATCTTTAAAAAATATTTTATATATATATTTGTGTGTGTGTAAAGTAATTAATAATTAGATAAAAGATAAGAATATAAATGTTAAAACATAGTTAATATTGTCTTCAACTTTAGAAATACAGTTAAATAAAAAGAAAATATTTTAAAAAATTAACGTTTAAAAGGAAATGAGGAAAGTACATGAAATAGAAGTATCAGTTTTTTTAAAAAATGTGGGTTTCACTTGGTAATTATTACAATTTAGTATAAAATAAAAGAAAGGTAAATTGATTAAAATTGAGAATTAATTGTGAAAATAAATAAGAACTACAGAATAAAATTACTATTTTCTTTCTATGTCTTTTTTTTATTTTTATGGTAACTATGTTCAATTAAAATCATTAAATTCTTTATTGATTATTTTGTTTAAATAAACTTATTCTCAATTTAAGTTTCTCCTAAATACAAAAATAACTCAAATATAGCTATTAAACATTTGAAAGGAAAGTTAAAAAGAAAGTACTAAATACACGTTTATTTAGTCGTTAATCCTCCCAGGCCAATAATATATAATTTAGTATAAAAACGTATTTATTCAAAGTTATGAACTCATAACATTAGATCAGAAAATAAAAAAGAAATATCATATATCATTAATTATAATCTCATTTTAATTCATAGATAACAAATTATATGAATGGTCTTTTAAAGAAGTTTTAAAAATTAAAATAAATTAAAATTTTATGCTCTCCATACATTGATTATTAAGAAGTAATTTCATTTTTGTTACAATTATAAACAAATTTATCATGGCTAACTCAATGAACTATCCTTATTTTTTTTAATTATCGCATTATTTAATTTTTTTATTTTTTTTAACTTCCATTTATAAAATCGATTTTCATATATATGCTTTTATTTTATTCAGATGTAAAAACGTATAAAATATTCTTTACATTTACTTTACTAAAGTAATAACAAATTATTATATTATAAAAAAAACTTAAATAACATACAAAAAAGATTGTAACTTTCTTAATAATTGTTTGTGAATTAATGGTCAAAATCTTATGTTTACTGTGAAAGTATTTGATTTTACCAAAGCAATCTTTGTCTGACAAACTTATTATAGCAAAAACTATAAATTATTATTCGATGCTGTTGAAACTAATTAATTTATTTCATTACATAAAAGAAACTAATTTGTTTTTCCATATCTAGAATATGCATTCCCAGGGGATTTATTTATTATACTCTCGAGAATAAAAATAAGTTTTATTGATTTGAAAAATATTTACTAAATTATAGATAGTTTAATTAAATATAATTATCACTTAAAATATTTATTTTTATGATTATATTTAAAATAAAATTTATTTTATTATTAATTAATACTAACTAGTTTAACTACTTTTACATATTTTTATAATTATATATTTATTTTTCACAAAAAAAAAGAACTTGGGACAATGTTATTTTGGTGGATAGATATTAATAGTGTTTTATAGATAGAAAATTTAAATGAAATAATTATTTTTACAGAGAATTTGAAGTACATTTTAATAAAATATGTTATTTAGATAAAAAAATAAAATTATATATTTTACTTGAATAATTAAATTATTTAATTATTTAAAATTAAAAAAAAATTAAGTTTCATGTAATTAAAAATATGAAATTATTTGTATTTTCAAATTCACGCTCTTTTCATCGTTTTTTAGGACATTGTAAGATTGGTTAAAACCAATACATTATTGAAATAATTATTTTTAGTTGATATTTATTAGAACTTTTTATTGATATTTTCTAAAAAATATTTTTTATTTTAATTTTTAGACTTATTTTTTATTGTTAGAAATTATTAATATTTTTCGCTGGATATTATAAAACTTTTCGGCCAATATTCAGAAATTAGTTTTTGGTAAAACAGGTACTATTTTTTTTTTAATTTACGTCCATTATGAAATGTTATATTTTGTGAATAACTTATTAGATTTTATTTTTTTTGTAATGTTGATTGTGAAATTTTCATCTAACATTAGCTAAAATTACCTTTTACTTATCTTCTTTAGGAAAATTATTACTAACATTTATTGAAAAGTCGATAAAAAGTTCATCAACATCGTAAAAGCAACTCTAATGTACATCAGCTAAACAATTGTAATTGACACAAAATGTAAACAATGATAATTTACATTAATCAAGAAAAAAATTTCATCAATATCAATGAAAAAATATTAAAATTTTGATCAAAAGGTAACATTAATTAAGATCACCTAAGATGTTAATGTTCGTACTTTTTAAGTATTAATAATTATTTAATATTTAAATAATTTTTATATTCGATAGTTATCTAAATATTTTATTTAAAAAATTAAATTTTGGTAAAAATTTGAAAATAAATCAATTTGAAATGAGATTAATTTAAGTTTTATGTATTTAAATATCTTAAATTTTGTGATTTTTTTATATAAAATTAGTATAAAACAATTTTCTTATAAATATTCTACAAGCATAAATTTATTTGTCATGGAACTAAATTTGTACACTAAACTATATTGCCTAGTTTGAAAAAGAAAATGAAACTCATTTGTTTGTATTTTATATTACTATTATTATTGTATATTTCTTTCTATTATTATTATTTTATATTTCTTTTGAATACAATTTGTCATTGTTTAAACACTTTTAATGTGCTGCACAAAGAAACTGCATAAATTGGCAAGAAACGTACTCGTTAGTAACCATTAATTACAATAAATTATCGATAAATTATCATCATTACAAATAAGAGTAAATGAAAACTGGTTTTAATAATATATGCAATGTCATATAAATTCAAACTGTTATTTACAAAAATCATATGCCATTAGAGTTACACCCTCTTCATTTTGCTATGTTCAAATATGTTGTTTACAGAAACTAAAAATTATAATTATTTTTACAGTATCTAAAATAGAATATCACCAACAATTTTACAATAAAATAATTAAATATTTTATAAAAACGATAAAATAAATAATACTTAAATAATCAAAGACCTGCTAAAAATAAAAACTCGAACATATAAAAATGTATTTTTGAGTTTTAAAATTATTAAAAAAAATAGGGAGACAATCCCCACTATAAATACTTATTATACCAAAATCCTACAAATTAACTTTTGAATAAACACTTATTTTGCGTATAGTTGAATCTAATATTGTGAGGCACTCGTGTTAATAGGTTGATATTGTCTCAAGCTTTTCTTTCTCCAAGCTCATAATATTAATCGTAACTTCATAATTTTTAAAATGATTATTTTACTCTTTATAAACTTAAATTTGTAAAAATAATTTTGAGATTAGTCTAAATAAATTTTTGAAATTTTCAAAACGTGATTTTTTGAAATAGAATTTATATAACAGAATTTTCAAAATTAAATTTTTGAAACAAAATTTCTGAAACAAAATTTATGAAACATCTAAAATATATTTTAGAACCAGTTTTCCATCATAATGAAATTTCCAGAATATTTAAAATACGTATTAAAAAAAATTCAGAAATTAAATTTCTAAAACAGATTTTTAAAAACATAAATGAGAACTTCTTGTTCCTTTCAAAGGGTACATGATGGCAGCGTAGTAATAACGACGGTGTAGGAAGTAAAAGCCTATTGTCTCAAGTCCTAGAGATTGCGCTTTTTGTTGGGCTGGGCTTTATCATTATCATTTTCTCTTTTCAAGTGTGAAATTTTATATTAATTAAAAAATCTATATAAACTCAATTACCCACATGATTTTGTTATTTATTTATTTATTTATTTTGTTTAATTTAATCGTTATTAATAAAAAATTTGAAAGTCTCACAATTTAAAAAAATTATAATAATATAATTTTTTCGAGGTATAATAAAGTCTTCCAATACCCTTATTGAAATTTACACAATTAATCTATAAATATACACTATATCTAAATCAAAATAAAAGTTTAAAAAATATTTAGATTTACATAAATGTACCCATATAACATCATAGAAACATTTTATCTCGTCCTATAACGCTATCAAAATGTCGTGACTGACTCGTACGAGTGAACGGTTTCTTTCCATGCATTTGACTATAGCATCCACTCATATCAAAATCTGCAAAACAAAATATATGTTTGAGAGAAATTAAGTTTAATGGGTTGGGGAGTACTGCATAACGCCATGATTTAATCTAGTGGGTTAGTAAAGCATTCAAGTCAAACTAATATTACACAGTGGATTAAGGACATTGATTATGAAATTAAAAGATTAAAGTTTTCTAGTGAAATGCATAGAAACTTCTTATGATTTTTTAAACGTGTTTGTTTCTATATATAAGTTTTAAGAGAAAGAAATATTATTAATTTTTCAACCGTTAACCTAGTTAACAAAACTCTAAAACTTATATGTGGTGGCAGCCATCTTTTAAAATTTATTTGACAATATTTTCATTTATATTAAAGAATATAAGATTGTCTGGTGGTAGGAATTTTGCCAATATATATGAGCATCCTTGACCGGAAGTTTTGAAATGAAATAGTGGATCATTAATAAGGGTATAGTATCTTCCCATAATCAAGTAAACATTTATTTACCATTAAATATTAATTATGGGATAAATATTAACTATTAACGAAACTTTATTCAAGTTTATACTTTTAGAAGAGAAGAAAGGATACAAAGAAGGGACAAACCTATATAAAAAGCCTCATCATCCATTAGTTGAAAAACCTAACTAAAAAAAATAGTTGAATATAAACTCAAGAAATCCATTTCATGTTGCTGTGGAAATAGAATGTGCTTCCGGTATGACAAGTTGGAAACCCTATTTTATGAGGTAACCATGAAGACCACATGCATTGTCATTAGTCAATATCATGTTTTTATGTAAATCAATATTTTTTATTTAGAGATAAAGTGAAGCATCCCAAAATATAGAAGAGATTAAAGAACAAATACCCCATACCCCTTATACTCGCATAACTAAATGGAAGATTATGTTTAATAATTTATTTATTAAGTGTATTTTGTCATACCTTAAAAATAAACATATCATATAAATATGAGAAAAAAAAACCTATTTTTATTTGAGGTATTAATTTTGAAGTTTGTCTTAGGCCTCAATCATAAGTTATGTTGGGTGGCTTTCTTGGCCTGAATCATAAATTATGTTGGGTGGCTTATTTGGGACGAATTTACTTTGATAACTCTAGGTCACGCTTAAGTGAAGTTGGGCTAGGCTAAACTTAAGTCATAATGAGTGGGGTCAAACTCATGTCAAGTTAGGTTCAATCATAGTCATGTTAAGTTAATTCAGTTAGTAATGAGATTAAGTCAAATTGAGTCAAATTAGGCTTAGGTTGGTCAAGTTAGACGAGTCTAAGTTGGGATTAGACAAAGTCTAGATCAAATCAAGTTAGGTAAAATTCGAACTAAGTTGGGTGAGACCTAGGTCAAGTTTTGGTTTTTTGTGTTGGTAGTTGTGTGACACTCTTCTTAATTAGAGTGTATTGTACAAGGGTTGGAACACCCCTTAAGTGTTTTTTTTATTTTATTTATTCATTGTTATTCAAAAAAAAAAAAAAACAGGTTAGAGAGAATTGGAGTCAGGCCGAGACAGATCAAGGCTGGTTAAGTTGAGTTAAGTTGATTTTTATTCAAATCTAACCGAGTCAGTCCAAATCATCGTTGATTCATTTATGCTAAATTAACTCAAACTCAAATTCCACCAAAATATATAAATTATAATGAACTTAATTATATATATGTTGTTAATCCAATATGACTAATTATGTTATATATACAATAAATCAATTATGTCAAAATTGTTTTAACTTTATATGACTAATTATTTGACTTCCATAATTACTGAGCTTTCATAATCAATTAAAAATATATTATTTTTTTCTTTATTTTTTATTTTAATAAAAATAAATAAATTAATAATAATAATTATTATTATTGGCGGGAGGTTTCTTTCGTATCAAGAGTGTGGTGGGGAGGCCAGGGAAAGACGGATTGGATCAAGAGTGGAACTCAATCTCATTTAGTTAGAAAGGTTCTGAATGGAATCTTAAGTAGGGGGCTTAGCCCGCTCGCCTACCAATCAAAGAGGCTGAGAGTAAGCGTAAGCTCTTCGATGGAGAAGATCAGTCGCCTTGAACGGGCAGTTAATAAGTTGAGTAGGGACATTAGAATGGTCTTAATTCTTGATTCTTTAGACAATTAGAAAAAAAATATTGAGACAATTATGAATTCCATTAAGTTTCCCTTACTTGATCAAACAACCCAAAATTCAGTTATTTCAACTACATTAAATGATTTTTCAAATTGGTCAAGATTATCCAGTTTATGGCCGCTTCTTTAAAATTATCAAAATAAATAAAATAACTTTTCTTTCCATTTATTTATTTTTAACCAAACACATTTTTCTTCCTATCTCTTATCCTCTTTTTTTCTCTTACACTATAGAGGTGTTTATCCCTAGCAAAGCAAATTACGTTGTGTGCCCAATACGCACTCTTTTGTTATACTTTATTTCCTGTTTCTTTCCCTTGGAAAATTAAGACTCAAAGTGGAACAAAAGGAAGGTGATATATAATGAAGAGATGATGAAATTATCCTTAGTCTTATCTAGTCAGACTCAGCACACTAAAGAGACATACATTCTTCATCCTAAAGAATCCACAAAGCATATTCGGAATATGTGTGAGACACATTATAAGGTTGCTAACTGTAGTTGAAGATATGAACCATGTTGGAAATTAGTGGGTTATATCTCTACATTAGCAACAAGTATTAACTCAGTGCAAGTGTAAAATGGATTCATCTTCCATATTTGGAGAGAGAACAAGACTTGTTCCATTTTCTAGTGGAATGGCATGCATGGATGAGGTGCACACTTCAATGTTCTTTCGGTGCATGGATCATAAATCATGTTATCCATAAAGGGATTGCAACTTTGTGGTTTGATCAAGAAGGCAGAGAGAGACAAATTGATATGGAAAACATCTCAGACCATCACCATTTGTATTTCTTGATTGAAACATCAAAGGGTTGAAAAAAGAAAGCGTTGAATTGCGTCAATAATTATCTGTAGGGTTCATGTTTTTGTCCATACGTGGATTACACCTATGGGATTTTCAAATATCTTATTAGATAAGTAGTTGCATGGTTCTATATTAGAGTAGAATAAATATTCAAATCGTTTACGAGTGTGGTAGTTCACAGACATTTGATTCAAATTTTTACATATTTTTTTCCGCATCCAGCATAAAATAAAAGTTTGTGTGTGCATGTTAAATATCAGAGGGTTTAAATTAATACAATTTTCTTTGTATATAAATTATAATAACCATCTTAAATGAAATAAAGGAGTCTTCTTCAAATAATACTTTCGAAAGAATTGTTCTATAAAACGAACATTTTAGAAACTTTATAAATATCTTTTTCCATATATTGTTTTTCATATTCATTTCAAAAATGAATTATAATATTTAAAAAAATATATCAATAATTAAAAGTAATATTGCAGCAAATAACTAGGTTCTTCTAGAACTAATGCTTAAAGTTTAAGATTATTAAAATCTTTAAAATAGAGTCACTTTTGAAACTGAATATATTCATCAGGTTTTTATCCTTAAAAAATATTTAGTAAGTTGAAATAAAATAAAATTACTAAAGTTATAATTTTTAAGCAATATATACTTTTAACATTGATGATAATATATCTCATAAAAAAATTCTTCATCCAAATATATAAAATAAATATGAAGAACCGGTTCAAATATAGTTTTTAAGATAAATATATTAAAAATATTTATAAATTAAAATGTTGTGATTTAATTCAAATATAATTCAAACAAACTAAAAATATTCATATTATACATTTCACAATAATGTATTATAATTAATAAAAGTTAAGTTAACCCCACATAAGAGTATTATATTCTAATTGAGTTCTACACAAAAATGTGTGCTCGGCATAGCTCACACTCAAGAGCATAGTACTCAAAATAGCGTTCTACACAAAAATGTGTACTCGGAATAGATCACACTCAATAGCATAATACTCAAAATAATGCATTTGGTATGTGCACAACGCTTCCGCATAATCAAAATTAACATGATTTATACAATAAATTTTTACTCTATTAATGTGTTTTGGTAGTCTAAAATAACAACTTAACATCAAGGTATATACAAGATAAACATTCATCATAATTAAGTTAATACAATACAGAACTTAGTTATAATTTCTTCCTATCTACATATATATAAGTTGCACAAAAATTATAGCATGTTCAAACTTCTAGTTCTCCTCAATATTGGAAAAATCTGAAGAGGAAAACGCTGGGAAGATAAACAAGAATGAGACAAGAGCTGGACCCACACAGGGGACTAATACCACATTCAACTCAAAACCTTAAAACATTAGGTTTGTGGGTCTTTTTTCTTATCTGTTACTCAACTTTTTCATTTTTACTCAATGTGGGACTAGACTCACACTTGGATACCTAACACTCAAATGTTCTAACTCCAGCTTCACTATCTGCTCAAGTACGTAGTATTATCATTACAGTTCAAAATAAAACAAGATGACAAAGGTAAGCTAGAAATATAAATTTTTCAACATGAAGAAAATAGTAAACTTTACTATAGCTACTGTAAATAAAGTCAATATAATTTTAACTTGTAAAGTCTTAATAGTTCAAATAAAACTTTTTGCAATCTCAATCAAGAACTAGTCTTCAATTATCACATAATTCATACATGATTATGTTCAATTAAACATATAACCTACACATAAACCTATCGTCTTTCGTAAGATTAATACTAAGCTGGTTACTATTAGAGATTAACATCTAACTCAATACACAAGACTTAGATTATCCAAAAAAAAATATAAAGAAAAGGGTCAGAGTAAGTTTATACATTCAAAACTGAGTGTTTACAATGGGTTCTAGTGTATATGAACTCCCTCACAGCTTCTCACCTCCTGATATCTTAGTCTATGTGACTTAGATTATCAGTGAAACTTGAGGATATCTGTTAAAACATAGATGTCAAAACTTAATACACACAACAAGCACAACTCAACTCATACATTGTCCCAAATATATGCCCTCATTTTCCATCATTCATAAAAGCATATCTCATTCAATTCACAAAATCAAATCATGCAAGGATACATATCATATCAAGATAATAGTTATTTACTAAGCATTCAAACATCTACTTTTTCACAAGTTTCATTAACATAAAAATTAGTCATTGCAACAATCTATACGAAATTTTATTATCACACATCCTTTTTCACAAGTTTCATTAACATAAAAATTAGTCATTGCAACAATTTATACGAAATTTTATTATCACACATCCTGCAAGAGAACCTTTTACTTTAAAACTAAATGTAATTTTACATTCAAATATTCTAATTCAGTGTACTATTTTAAAAATTTTGAGACTAGATTTCCTTACTTAGAGGTTTTCTTTTCAAACAGTCACAAGACATGCTGCAGGATTTCAAAAATCTAAGAACCAATAGTGAATTATCAAAATAGAATCAAATTTCAGTATGACCATAATTAAGTTGAAAGAAACATGTTTCTTAACTGTTTTTTTATCAAGATTGATAACAAAAACTAAGAAAAAAAATAAAAAACAATAAATCCTTAAAATAAATAAAACCTTAATTTAATTGAGATTTTAATGGACAAGAACTTGATTCTTCATATTGAAATTTGAAATTAATGAATTATGGGAAAGAAATCTTCAAAAGAGAAAAAGGAGAAAACTTTGAAATTGAAATAAAGAATTGAGAGAGGGAAATAAATGAAAGGTGGGGCATGCAGGAGTTTGGAAAAAGAGGGTTTCACAGTATGAAATTAAAATTAAGTGCATCCTCGTATGTTTAATTTAATTTAATTGATTTTGGGAAATTACATTCAAAATTTGTTTTAATTTAACAAAAAGTATTTTCTTAACTCTAGTTATGTATTGGTTTTATATTTTGCAATTTATATTAGATTAGATTGATTTATAAGGCACAAAGGGTCCAATGTTTTTCTCGATGTATCTTTAAACTAATCTAACCTATTATTATTGATAGTAAAATATCAAAACAAAAGGTGGATTTTGTCTTGTACATCTTTATTGTGATCTATCATATCCACCATTATACCTCAATTCAGAGATTATGCAATTTATGTTGTTTTCCATTAAAATAATGTTTTACATTTTTTATATGAGTTTAATACACAATTATACATCTAAAGAATAAATATAATGAAATAGATAATCGTCAACTGTGGTAGCTGATCTACTTTACCCTTGTTGGTATAATGTATAGTAAACTCAAAGACTTTACGTACTTTCTGTATTCATATGATGTCTATTGGAATTGAAAACAGTGACCATTTGACAAATTTGCAAAGGATGTCTCAGTAGCACTCTTGTCTATAAATCGTCAACGATAGTAAAAACCATATTCAGAATCTGTGTTGCGCACTTAAAGCACTTTCGTTTGAATCGTGCCTACTAATATTTTAGTCGATGAATGATTATTTGATGAAGAAAAAGGTTTCATGGTTTCACTTTGGGTTACAAAATCGAGGTTAAATCACACTGACCCACCTGAAACTCATAAAATAAACACTCATTTATTTTTAATGGGTCCTTTAATGATTTGGTTTATTTCGTAACTTAATTTATATCATTAGATTAGATACCTACAACACTTTCTCTAAAGTTAGGTCACCTGATGTAAAATTATTAATTGGTGCTTCAAGTTCAGGATATATTCATCTCCAACTTCCTTTGAATTCCCCTATTCCATTTGAAGTGACCAGTGACTCATATTCTATGTATTGTGAGTTTGAGTTCCACTAATCATCAAATCACTTTTCATAGTGTTTATGGGGTTTGAAGGATTGCTTATATTTGTAATTTAGATAAGTTATGGAGAATCAACCCACTTATTTTTTTTATTGTATAAAAAGTTATACTACTTTTATTTTCATTTGAAATTTATTTTTAAAAATTATTATTAGAATATTACCACAATTCTTACCATGGAAGAGAATTTTATATTAATATGACAGTCGATATTTTATTATTATTTACTAAATTATAGTTTTAATACATATATATAGGAATAGGAATCGCTTGACTGTATATTTTATATTAAGTTGTTTATTTTTAATAATTTTTTTCACTAGAAAAATATATATAATTGTACAGTATGAGTTGACCTGATAGGAAGAGACTATACCTGCTCATTTAAATAAAATAAAAAATAATAATTTGTTTGAACGAAATAATTTTCTGGATTTGAACTTGTTTTGAATTATGTTTTATGTTTGTTTAAGAATAAATTTGACTTTGATTCCGTTTTAGGATGAACTAGGTTTTTGTTTTTCTTGGAAGCTAAAAAATGACGTTGAACTCCTTGTTGGTTATGCATATTTGTTTGACAGCTGACTGAAAGCTGTGTTTACTACCTTCATGTAATGTTTGTTCATTGTGAATGATGTTTCTAGAAGGTATTATAACTGAAGAAAATTGAAGATTTTAAAAACTGTAAAATAAAAAGTATTTATTGATCTTAAAATAAATACCTAAGAACTGAAAATAATTATTTAAAATATTGGAATGGTGTGAGATATTCGTAGAAAGGGATAAGGAAATAAAATAGGTTAATAAATGGAGATGGTGAAAGGAATGAAGAAGGTTTGGACGGTGGAGGAATGTGTTGTGCAAAGCCAAGACAGGGTTAGGCTTGCACAGGCATGGGGATATCAAGTGCCATCTAATCCTCGCCACACACTCTCCTCGTGCCTCCCTTGTGCCTTTCTTATCCTATGCCAACTCTTTTACTTCTTATATATATATTAATTCACATATTATTAACCTCCAAAAATATCAATATTTTTATGACCTCATTTTATTTTTTTCCCCTATAATAAAAACAAAGAATATTCCAACTCTTTAACTTATGTGAGTGATGATGCATGGTGTGCAACCACGTAATTCATTCAATTTTGTTTTCTAATGCTACTTCTGGCCTCATCTTTTCAACCCTACACTTTCTTATTATTATTATTATTCATCAATTTTCAAAACCATTTCAACAGTAAACAATTACTGTCCACATTTTTTCAATGTAATCACTTTTATAGTGTAATTAAGCACTTTAATTACTGTGAATTCTATATTAATAAAAGAATTATTATTTGATTTAAACAGAAGAATTATAATAGAACAAATTAGGAAAGACTTTTAAAATGTTTTAAAATTTAGGGCTCTAGCTAATTAATTGATTTGAGCAACTTTTCTTCCTTGCCTAAATTAATTAATGAATGCGACTTTCTTTGTATGTGGACAAATCGCATGCAAACACTTATTTTAAAATTGGAAAAAATAAATTCATTGATTCTTATCAATACTTGTTGCTCAGGAGACAGATTAGAATATTTACCATATATAAGTAAAAAGTTGTTTTCGTAATTCAAGAAAAAAATTGCATTTCTTCTTATACAACTAAAATTATATTTTTCTTTAAAGTTATGATTAGAAGTAATATTTATTGAAATATATTTTGAAAGGAAAAAAGTAAAATTAAAAGTAAAAATATGTCATTCTAATATAGACAAAGAATCAAGTTTTTTAAGGAAAAAATGGGAATATTTAAATTTAAGAAAATAGAATAAAAAAAAACATAGATGACATCAAAGCTAAAAGAAATAATAAAATATAGTAACAGTTACGTAGTAAGAAGAAAATGCATACAAAATACTCTCGTCGTGACTCGTAACCCTCGTCTGACATCAGCATCCTACATGGCAAATTCTAGCCACGTGGCAATGACAGAGGTATATAAACATCATGATATACCTCAGTCAATTAGAATACACCAACCTCGCAGGTTTCTTAATCTTATCGCACTAACCAAACAACCCCTTCTTCTCCGTTCAGAAGTTAGAATAGAACGACACAAAAAAAACGTTACTCTTAACTCCTGCAACCAAAATAACCCATCTCTCTCTCTCTCTCTCTCTCTCTCTCTCTCTCTCTTTTCCTCACGCGCGCACTCACGCGCACACTCCATTTCTAACTAACCAATCTCGTGAAACCTACGCGCCCTGCAGACCTAGGGAGAGATAGCTTTCCCGGAAAATTGAGCAGCGAGAAAATTTCCCGACGGAGGAGAAAAAAATTAGAAGCGCATGGCGACGCCGCTGACGGGGCTGCAGCACATGGACGGCGGCGGAGGAGTGGCGGTGCTGTCGAATCCGGTGAGCAAGGTGGATTCCTCCGCCAATGGCGGCGGCAGCTTCGTCCGGTCGCTGTCGGAATCGCCAATTCTGATATTCTCGTTTTTCCATAAGGCGATTCGGAACGAGCTCGACGCGCTGCACCAATTGGCGATGGCGTTCGCCACCGGCAGGTGCTCCGACATCCAGCCCCTCTTCCAACGCTACCGTTTCCTCAGATCGATGTACAGACACCACTCCAATGCTGAAGATGAGGTGCAAGTTTCTGAACCGTTGGTATTCCTTATTTTTTGTTCTTAATTTGATTGTTCTTCGTTCCTTGTTCGATTGAATAATCGAGTTTGTCTCCGTGTGGAATGAATAGTGTTGAAAACGATGGTTGATGTTTGATAGCTTTAATTTAAGTTTCAGTGCTAAGGTATTTTAAAATCGAACCATCATGCGTTGTTCTAGTGTATAATTATATAGTCTTTTTGTTATTCTCGTTACTTTTTTTTTTCCGCATTTTGATTTTAATAACATGAACTAGATGTATGATTGCATATAGATTATGGAATCTGAATATGATTCCCAACGCCTTTGCGTTTTCTTTATCCTCTGCAAAGAACGTTAATTAATTACCATTACAAGTAGTGTTAAACCGTCCATGTCGCTATGGCTGTTGAGCTATGTATAGTGATTATGCAGTTAACGGCTGTGGGGGTTGAACTATGCGGCTGTCACTGAATAGCTGTAATTAGATTTAAGATAATGTATTCTGATTCATGACTGAATTGAGCTTTTATATAACGGTTAATAATTGTCGTGACCCACTAGTGATCAGCTAGCAGCACATAAATTAATTCCATTCTAGTGTAGTGGATGTGAAATGACTGGGCTAGTTGATTAAAACGTTTGTTCACTTCTGTTGCACGGATTTACTATATTTTTTTTTTAAATATTTGGACGAAGATGCTGTGAACTGTGTTTGATTTATCTTTCTCAGATCCTATAGACTTCTTGATAGAGTCCAATGGCTGCCTTTTTGTGATTTGCTGTATGCTATATGTTTCCCACGAGGAATCCTTTTCTTAAACCAATACCAATTTTCGATTAATATTGATTTATATCTGTTGCATTTCTTCTGTGTTCAAACATTCTGAGGAAAATCTGTTCTCAAATGTAGGTGATTTTCCCAGCTCTAGATATACGGGTAAAGAATGTAGCACAGACATATTCCCTTGAACACCAGGGTGAAAGTGAAATTTTTGAACATCTATTTAAGCTGTTAAACTCTTCCGTCCATAATGTTGAAAGTTTCCCAAGGGAGTTGGCATCCTGCACTGGAGCTCTGCAGACATCAGTTAGTCAACACATGGCTAAGGAGGAGGAGCAGGTATAAGTTTGATGAATAATTCTTTCCTTGATTTCCACCTGAACTCTTATTAAGAGATAAAGGCGACGTTTAAGATATCAGAAAGGTGGACTTTGTTTTTTCCCCCATACAAACTAAAAGGCCTATTATTTACAATTTGGTTATTTCAGGGTAGGTGCCAAATCCTACGTGCTGTAGCTATGAAAATTATATTTTCCCTATTTTATGCGTTCTTTTGTTTATTTGATGGGTTAGATATTCTGGCTATTACTCTTAACCCAACCATGAGGTCTTCAACCAGTAATAATAATTAAAAATGCGGTAATCACTAGTATAATTTTTTTTGCAACAATAGACTGATCAGATGCTGTTTCTAATGTTAGCAATGACAGATTTTGCTTCTGTGACGTTCATTGCTGTGATTATATTACACACTTTACAACTTTAATAACTTCATATCTTCTGTCTTTAAAAAAAAGAGTGCCGGTCATTTGACAGAATTCAGACTATATTTCATTACTTTGTTTTATATGTTGACATGGAAATACCATTCAGGAGAAAAACATGCATACAGATTTGTGAATGTTCATGATAAAATTTAAAAATTGTGCATGTGTATGAGGTTATCAACTAGAAGATTCAAACAAGCATGCTTAGATATGTTCATGCCTGACTGTTGATCACAAGGAAGTTTACAAATCAATATCATAAATGGTTCACAGTCACACCCTGCATTAAATGGCTGAAAATCTTGTTGCAGTAGTGATTTGTATGATATTTTTGTTCATTGGATGATATCAGGTATTTCCATTGCTTCTTGAGAAGTTCTCCCTTGAGGAACAGGCATCTTTGGTTTGGCAGTTTCTCTGTAGTATTCCTGTGAATATGATGACAAAATTTCTTCCGTGGCTCTCAACATCTATATCACCCGATGAATCTCAGGATCTGCGGAAGTGCTTAAGCAAGATAGTTCCAGAGGAAAAGCTTCTTCAAAAGGTGTAGTTTTGTGTGCTGTTTTACATCTTTGTTCTTTTCTTCTCAATGCTACCTTATGCATTGAACAACATTTGATTTTCATGGTAATGTATCTGATTATATTCTTGCTTATTGAAGGTTATTTTCACCTGGATGGAAGGGAGAAGTCGTGCTAACACAATTGAAAATTGTGTAGATCATTCTCAGGTGCGATTTTGTCGTAATCCTTTAACCCATCAGAATGGGAAAATAAAATGTTCATGTGAGTCCACAGCAACTGGGAAAAGGAAATATTGTTCGTGTACCATAGATGTTTCTGATACCATGACAACACATCCTATAGATGAAATATTATTCTGGCATAATGCGATAAAGAAAGAGTTAAATGAGATAGCAGCGCAGACCAGAAAGATACAACTCTCTGGAGATTTTACTAACCTGTCAGCTTTCAATGAAAGGTTGCAATTCATTGCTGAAGTTTGCATATTTCACAGGTATCATTTTAATATTTTTTTTAAACTTCTGTCTCTTGGAAGCATCTTGTCTTCAATTACAAATTTTCATATTTGATTTCTTTTTAGGGCTTATCTCTTTTTTTTTCAACTTAATTTAGTGTTTACGATTACCCTGTACAGTTTTGTACTATCTTGGATCGCAATGCTTTGAAATTTTTGTTCTCACTTCTCATAGAGGAAAAGAAGAAACAATAAGACAGAAAAATCAATTATTGGTCCTCAATTATTGCAGAAGTTAGTCTGTGTAAGTATACTCTAAGCATCTGGGCTGGCTTTTATAAGATTAGTAATACTAAATGAATAAGAAAAGGAAATTGTCCATCTTAAACGAGTGAAATAACAGTTGTCAATAAACTTTCATGGAATGCAGCGTGGTATTTTTCTATCAGAGGAACTTCTTGTGACCGTTTTATTTTAATGTCACATAGCATGTTGATTGAAAAAAACAATTATCATAAAAGATTAATGTGTGGTAACTATCTTAAAAGCTAACTTCTGTGCTACATTCCTTATCAAGTGTTAGAAGTACATGACAACTACAATGAATGGGTAAGAAATAAGGTGTCATTGAATGTGGTTGGAGTAATTTTCAATGTGATTGGCAAAACAATTATCATAAAAGATTATTGTGTGGTACTATCTGAAAGCTATCCTCTGTACTACATTATTTATGTAGGGTTAGAAGTCTGTGACCGCTATAATGAATGGGTAAGAAATAAGGTGTTATGGAATGTGGTTGTAATAATATTTACTAGAGGATCTTATGATATACTATAGTATATAAAGTGTCAGAATGACTGTCAAACCAAAGGTATGCTACATTCTTAAATGATATCCTCTATACTTCATTCTTTATGTAGACTTAGAATGTACAAGGAATGTTAATTGTTTATTTATATGGATGCAGTATTGCTGAGGACAAGGTTATTTTTCCAGCAGTAGATGGAAAGTTTTCTTTCCGTAAAGAGCATGCTGAAGAAGAAAGCCAATTTAATGACTTCCGTTCTTTGATTGAAAGTATTCAAAGTGAGGGAGCAACATCTAGTTCAGAAACTGAATTTTATTCAACATTGTGTTCACATGCTGATCATGTATTGGAAACAATACAGAGGCATTTCGATAATGAAGAAGTTCAGGTAATTCTTCGTTTGTCATGAAATACTTTTTTCTCAAGAGCTCCTCAAGTGAGATGCGTATGTGTTAGTGGATGCATTGTTAAATGTTAATATTATAATAGGATGATTAGTAAGTTGTTTGGGGGGAATTTTTGTCCTATTTGCAGAAGTTACATCATAGCTCGTCAAAGGTTGATAACTATGAGCATTTATTGTATTACCTAATTATTATTATTATTTTTATTGTTGTTATTTTGATGGAAAAGTATGACACAGGAAGGGGAGTTCTCTTCTTCTTAATCCAAAGTTGGGCATACATAGGAAGAATTTCCCAAAATAATAGCCTTTTAAAGCTACTTTTGAATGAATTTTTTCAATGTACCTAATTCCTCATTTCTGTAGGTTCTTCCTCTTGCACGGAAGCACTTTAGCTTCAAAAGACAACGTGAACTTCTCTATCAAAGCTTATGCATGATGCCATTGAAGTTGATTGAGCGTGTCCTGCCGTGGTTGACTAGTTCATTAACTGAAGATGAAGCACAGATGTTTTTGAAAAACATGCAATTGGCAGGTTATCTGTCTATTTTTATCGCTTCTTGCTATTTTTATTTTGCTTCTTGCTGAAAGAAGGTATATTTTTAAGAAATTAGTTGTCGTCTATATTTGACTATTTTTCAATTTTTTCCAGCTCCATCAATAGATACTGCTCTGGTCACACTTTTCTGTGGTTGGGCTTGCAAGGCTCGTAAAGATGGTATGTGTTTGTCTTCTAGCGTCTCAGGCTGCTGTCCTGCCCAGCGATTTAATGATATTGAAGAAAATATTGTTCAATCTTCCTGTCCTGCTTCTGTTTCTGGTAGAGATTGCTCAGTATTAGCTGAATCAGATGAGACGCAACAAAGATCAGTCAAGCGAAATATACTGGAGGTACACAATGAAGATGTCTCTGAAATTTCAGAAAGTGAAAGTACTCAGAAACAATGTTGTAGTTCGAGGTCTTGTTGTGTGCCAGCTTTAGGAGTCAGCAGGAACAATTTGGGGCTGGGTTCACTCACTACAACCAAGTCCTTACGCTCTTTGTCCTTCACTGCTTCTGCCCCGTCCATTAATTCTAGTCTTTTCGTGTGGGAAACTGACAACAGCTCATGTGATGTTGGCTCTACAGAAAGACCAATAGATACCATATTTAAATTCCATAAAGCCATACGCAAAGACTTGGAGTATTTAGACATTGAATCCGGAAAGCTTTCTGATGGTGATGAAACAATTATTAGGCAATTTAGTGGAAGATTCCGGCTTCTGTGGGGTTTATATAGAGCTCATAGTAATGCTGAAGATGATATAGTATTTCCTGCGCTCGAATCCAAAGAGACACTTCATAACGTGAGCCATTCTTACACACTGGATCATAAGCAGGAGGAAAAATTATTTGAAGATATTTCCTGTGTTCTTTCTGAACTTTCTGTCCTTCATGAAGTCTTGCAAAGGACCCCTATGCCAACAGATTTAAGTGAAAATAGTTTTGCAATTCCTGATGCCAATGACAGGGATAATATCAAAAAGTACAACGAGCTTGCAACTAAGCTTCAAGGGATGTGCAAATCTATTAGAGTAACCCTGGATCAACATATTTTTAGAGAAGAGCTTGAGCTCTGGCCACTGTTTGGAAAACATTTCACTGTGGAAGAACAAGACAAGATAGTTGGCCGGATAATTGGAACTACAGGTGCTGAAGTTCTCCAATCAATGTTGCCATGGGTAACTTCTGCGCTTACACAGGATGAACAGAGCAAAATGATGGACACATGGAAACAGGCAACCAAAAACACCATGTTCAATGAATGGCTAAATGAATGCTTGAAAGAAAGTCCTGTATCTGCAACACAGGCAGAAGCTTCAGAGCGTAGCACTTCTCAAAGAGGTTTTTATTCTGAGTTTCTTTTATGATATCATGGAAATTGCAGAAGGAATATCTAAAGTATAACATGTTATGGTTTTGTTCTAGGTGGTGATTATCAGGAAAGCTTGAACCTGAATGACCAGATGTTCAAGCCAGGTTGGAAAGACATTTTCCGGATGAATCAGAATGAACTTGAGTCAGAAATCCGGAAGGTCTATCGTGACTCGACTCTTGATCCAAGGAGAAAGGCGTATCTTGTGCAGAATCTAATGACAAGGTTTGTTCCAATTATCCTAATTCGCTTGTTTTTTATAGTTACAACATAATAAATTGCATGTTCATTTTATAGCAGTTTACATATTGTCTTCAAGCTTTTGTTGATTAGCTATTTATTTACTGTAGTCGCTGGATAGCTGCTCAACAGAAGCTACCTAAGGCTCCGTCTGGGGAGTCATCCAGTAAACAAATAGAAGGATGCTCACCATCTTTTCGGGACCCAGAGAAACAAATTTTTGGTTGTGAGCACTATAAGCGAAATTGCAAACTTAGAGCTGCTTGTTGCGGCAAGTTATTTACTTGCAGATTTTGTCATGACAATGCAAGCGACCACTCAATGGATAGGTACATTTTTCACATGACTTCTTAATATTTAGTAATGGCATGTATTTCTTAACATCTGTTTGATGATTACAGAAAAGCAACAACGGAAATGATGTGTATGCAGTGCCTGACTATACAGCCTGTTGGGTCTGTATGCATATCTCCTTCGTGTGATGGACTTACAATGGCAAAGTACTATTGCAACATTTGCAAATTCTTTGATGATGAAAGGTACTTTTTGGTTCTTTAGAATCAATAGATTTAGCAGAAGGCTGTTGTTTTCTTTTGTTTTTTGGTCACAGAAAGAGGCCTTAGTTATAGGCCTAAGAAAGGGGGTCAGGGTCAGGACAGAATCCATGATATCAAAATCACACCACTGTAATTAGCATTCTAGCTGTCATGTGAACATGAGCTCCTTGCCTCCTTTTTCCTTCTTACTGTCTTTACATACTTGCGTATTAATGGGCTAATAGTTGAAACTTTCTGAAGCTGGCTGAATCTTGGTTAATCGTTAATCCTTCTCTTGTTTGAATTTATATTATTTCACAACATACTTTTTTCTTATTTATGTTCCTCGCTGACAATAACTATCACATAACATTTTCCTATTTAAAAAAATTATGCTCCAGAACTTCAGTTTCTTAACTTGCATCCATCATAGACCCATGGGTACCTTCAGTTTTTGACTGATTTACACTAGTCATAAATCCTTTGAAAAGAAATATGCCAAGGGAGACCTGAATGGGAAGTATCCCAATGATATGCCCTTATTTGTCTCACTGATTGCAATGGATGTGTTTGGGATCTATGACATGGGCCAAGTACCTTGAGCCTCACAGTTAATTACATTAGGACATAGAATAACAACTTTGTACTTATGGGCAATCTGAAGTTCAAATCGACCATTCTATCATAGCTACATCTTAATAAGTTATGCATGTTACAAAGAAGATATACAAAACATTGAGGACTTATTAAATTGTTGAAGTAAATGCAAGGCCAGATCCATACTCTCAAGAGTAGCAAAATCATTTCTTTAGGAAAGAGATGGAGAATGTTCTAACAGATTTGAAAAATATGTATTCTTTAACATATATATTGAGAGATTGGGAAGTTTTTACTTCCATTTTCCTTTCTGTTGATAGTTCTCTATTTTCTTGGTATGTTTAATCTTATATTATTATCTTAGCAAGAAACACTTGGAAACATGTGTCATGTACGATCTAATTAATTAATAATCTGTCAACTTTGGTAGTTTATTAATTTTAACTTTTGCTGTGCCTTTTTGGTTGTAAACCTTGCATAATTCTTTTTCAGGAATGTTTATCACTGCCCATTTTGCAATATATGCCGTGTTGGACAAGGGCTTGGAATTGATTATTTTCATTGTATGAAGTGCAATTGTTGCCTGGGGATAAAATCAGCCTCTCATAAGTGCTTGGAGAAAGGTTTAGAAATGAACTGTCCAATTTGCTGTGATGACTTGTTTACATCAAGCGCAACAGTGAGAGCTTTACCATGTGGGCATTACATGCATTCATCTTGCTTTCAGGTATGTCGTGTTCATTTGAGGGTTAAGTAATGGCAGGCTTGAAAGGAAAAACAAAACTCAGAAAATCTGCATTTGAATCGTTTCTCTTGTCTCTTCTTCGAATGAAGTAGTCTGAAAAAAGGTTTGGGATGCAATCTTATACTTATGTTTTAAAATGTTTTTAGGCATACACTTGTAGTCACTACACGTGTCCAATCTGCAGCAAATCATTGGGAGATATGGCGGTAAGAATATTCTTTTTTTATAATTACTATGAAGTCGAATACTGCAATGTTGTTTTGTTGATATACATATAGTTCTATACATTTATTGATCCTGAATAATTTCATTTTATGAATGTGTTGGCACACTATTAGGAATATGAGATAACTGAAGAGTGTAAATGTAAATACCATCCCATTGGCACTTGATTAAATGATTTATTGAAAAGAAATTATAATTACACTGCACATGTTAAATCTCAATATCTTATAGTCTTGCTGTATGATTAACTAAAGAGGTAACTATAGAAAGTTATTTTTTGTCTTATCTCACTGTCTAACTTGTGATCGAGCGAGGGCTTTGTGGGTTCACTTTTATTCTTGCTTGGGTATTGAGATATATGAATATTAAGTCAAAAGCCATGTGTATTGAACTTTCAAGTGGAAAGTGAAGTGCTTAAAATTTCATGGCATGCAATACTTAGCTGTTTCTTTACCTACCCAGGTTTACTTTGGTATGCTTGATGCTTTATTGGCCGCTGAGGAGCTTCCTGAAGAGTACCGAGACCGCTATCAGGTATTACTTCTGTCTCTTAAATATATTTATTTGGTCCATGCTATATTACTGTCCCCTTAATTTCCTTTCAAAAGCTACTCTGGTGATTTATCAACTTGTTTTGTTTTTTTTACTCATTTTCATAATTCCGATGCAGGACATACTCTGCCATGACTGTGACCGAAAGGGCACTTCACGCTTCCACTGGCTATATCACAAATGTGGATCTTGTGGCTCATACAATACCCGGGTAATCAAGAGTGATGCACCAAATTCTAGCTGCCTTTAGCGTGCTTATCTTTTACAGTGGAAGTTAAGAGTGTGTAAATATTTGTATAGCCTATCCAATTTTCCCCAACCAGAAAACTGGTTTACCTTCCCTTTTATACCAATGCGTCACTTGCACGGAGCCCTCTCATGAGTTAACTTATCTTATCGTAAGCCGGTGATAGAAGCACCAAATCAATTCCATAGTTGTCATGTATAGATGAGCTTTCTTCCAAACTTTTTGCTATGGATTCTTCTTTACCTTTTCCACTTTCCTGCTTCTTCTAGATCAAGTTAAAAGTTTATTTAAGTGCGCACTAGCGTTTCTTACACACCCTGGCTGAAGGGAGACTAGTTGAGTCATGTCAGATTCTGTTAGATTTTTTTTTTTTTTTTAATGTGACGATATATACCAAATGATTTTATGCGGCTTAATAGACAACAGCATATCATTTTGAGCACAACTGTGGTGACTCTATCAATTTAGATAGTGATAGAAGAACCAGAAGACGAATTGAAATCTCAGCATAGTCATCGCGTGTTAGATGTTATATTAATACTTTCACACACTTGTAACGGGCATTATTTTGAATGGCAGTTTGCATATCCTTTTCAAAAGCACCCAATGATAAAATATACTAAACTTCTTTCGTGTGAATAAAATATACTGCAAAACTGAGCACATGTATTCTGATCATACTAAACAGAGAACGTGTGTAAACTGTTGGGTTCAGATAAAATATAGTTATTAGATGAAAACGGTTTCGTTTGGTTTTCTTATAAAACTACATTATCTCCAGTTTGGTCAAACTCATCCGTCCTTAGCTTGATTAAGATTTGAAGTGTGGAAAGGTAACTGTTCATCAGAACTAAGGTTGCATTTCGAGCCTCATTGCTTTTTCACAAAGATAAAGCTGACGAAACCTTAGCATCCACTTTGCATCATTGTTTAAAAATGGAAGTTTTTTTTATTTTTTTTCAACTTATCTTCTGTGTCTTCTGTCTTAACTACCATGGAAAGTAAAAGTTTCATTCTGTTAATTAAAAATGCATTTTTTAATAACAATTACATAGACAGCCAATTTCTAAACCAATACTAATTAATTTAAAAAAAAGAAGAAAGTAGTTTAAGTTCGTTGTTTAATCATATCACAAGTACTTAGTGAAAAAAAAAATCTTTTTAATAGATCGTAGAATTTTTTGAATCATTAATGTTTTAGTTTATAACTTTTCATATTTTGTTTTATTTTTACCTTTAAAATATTTACTACTTTACCTTTTTTCAGACTAGATAGCAATATATTATCATATTAGTCAACATAAAGAAAGTGTTGATGTCTTAAGTGAATATTTTATTTTAAGCTGAACTAGAAATATTTTGTATATATCATTAATTGTAGAATGCAAGATATGAAAAAAAAATATAATTAAAATCATTAATCTTTAAATGAAAAAATGCATGAGCCCAAAAATTAAAACTAAAATTATCCCGAAATATGTAAAATAAAATTAAAACTGATATTTAAAAAAATTATATAAGCATATTCATCACCTTATTTTATATTTATAATTCACTTGAATAGATTATTTTTCTAGACATTTATTATTTAATAAGTTAATTTAATCACTTTTAGCTAACTTTTCAATTACTCTTTGCTAAAGATACCCGTTAACCTTTTTCACACAGCTAAAAATAGTTGTAAAGAAATCATAACAAATATTCTTGAGATACATATTGCAATCTTAAGAGTAAAAATTTGAATGAATAATATATGTATTTCCATTTTATTTTTTTATTCCATCATTCATTTACAAATTCTACTATATATATATATATATAAATAATAATATATATATATATATATATATATATATATATATATATATATTCAATCATCATAAAAGACACAAAAAAGTATGTTCTCATTAGTTGAGTATTAAAACATTTATACTAATAATTTATGTTGATTAAACTAATAAAATATTTATAAAAAACACAAGTTCAAGTTCAATATCATTGATACACCTTCATAAATTATAATAAAAACTCCATCTATTTATTAATCCACACCCTTGACACATTCAGTCTCTACCAAGAGCATAAAAAAAATATTAGAGATGAAATAAATGGCAAGTTGAGTTAAATAGAATTTGGAAATAAAATATTTTGTTTAGGCAACGTTAATCTTAATCTGGTCTGAGCCTCTCTCTCTTGTGTCTGTGTCGTGTCTGTCTCTGTCATTCGTTCACCCTTTCTTATTCGTAATCATAATAATTCATACATAACACAACAAACAAACCAACTCCTTCTCTATCTTCAATTCTCAATTCTCAAATCATTCAAACCTTCAGTCTCTCTGCAAATTCAATTCAAATTCAACCCCATCATTCATTCCTTCCTCAAGCCCAACAAAAAACAGCTTAAAACACACCACACACAGAAAAAAAAAAAAAAAAGAACCCATAAAACTTCACAGACACAGAGGTACACACCAAGAAGAAAAACTCAACGAGGAATCAAAAAGTTCAGCTTTTTCTTCAGTGTGATCATCGTTTCGTCGATGGCCACGGGACCGGAAAGATCGAAGCCACTGCACAACTTCTCGTTGCCCTGTTTGAAATGGGGCACCCAACGGTTACTTCGCTGCGTCAACGCCGACCTCGATCGCCGATCCTCGAGATTCGACGCGCCTCAGAACGACGTCGTTGGAGTCACCAACAAGCGCAAAATGAACGACGGCGACGCCGTTTTCTTGGGGGGGCTCCGAGAAGAAGCTAGTGGCGTGGCCAACAATGCCATGATGCCTTGGAATTTGAGGACGAGAAGAGCTGCGTGCAAGGCCCCGCAGAACGAAGAGGAGCGAAGGTTTTTCGACATGGGGTGCTCTTTGCCGTCGGTGAAGGAGAAGAAGAAGATGGTGGTGGCGGGGAATGAGGGAGTTAAGTTTTCTGTTTCCCTCTCAAAGGAGGAGGTGGAGCAGGATTTCTGGGCCTTGGTTGGAACTAGGCCCCCCAGAAGGCCCAGGAAGAGGCCCAGGATTGTGCAGAGGCAATTGAATGTGAGTTGATTCAAGTAACTAACTAGCAACAATTTGGAGGTTGATTGTGTGATCTATGTAATGATATCTTGTTTTAAGGTTCTCATGGTTTGTCGGTTTTTCTCAGCTTAAATGGCATGCCATGCATTTTCATTTTATGTTAAACCAATTAGAAATCGTTCATGACTTTTAAGGTAATTTTAAAGAGAACAAATTTACCATACTTGGTGATCGTTTGAATGGATAATAGTATAAAAAACCTGACTTTTAAGGTGTTTAGCTATTTATTATGAAAGTCAGTGAAAGAAATTGAAAAGAAGGATTTTGGGTATGGGATGCCTCATGTACAATGCTGAAAATTGATCAGAAACAGCAAGAAAAGAGTGAGAATGAATTTTAGATGCAAACAAGAAGGTGTGGGACGCTTTATATATACTGAATGTCAAGGAAAAACTGTTAAAAACAGTTGGCAGTTACTGCAAATCACGGGCCCACACAGCAAGATAGGTAGCATGCACAAAGGATGTGTGACTATGTCCAAGCCAGAATGGGGTCCTTGGCAGGACACATGTTTGTCAGAAAAGCAGACCAAGGAAGATGGCCTTGCTTTTGATGTCACTCCTCGATCCAAGACTTAACATGCTTTGATGTCATGAATCTGTGATTAAATGATTATGGAGAAAACCTGTGTTTTAAGGAAGTCACAAGTTATAATGTTTGTGATTAGATGATAGTGTATTTTAGTTGATTTTTTTTAATTTTGTTTCAGTGTTTTGATTTTGTGTTACTTATGTTGTTTTTCTGGTTCAATTTATTGCAGACACTTTTTCCTGGCTCATGGTTGGCTGAGGTCAGTGCAGAGTCATACAAAGTGGCTGATGTTCCTGAATGAGGTAAATTTTGGTGATACTTTTTCTTTTCTCTATCAGTGTAATGTAACTGCAGAAGTGAATTTCAATTTGGACTTCAACTGGAATTCATGAGTGGTTAATGGCTGTGTTGTGCAGGGGCTGAAATGAATGGCTAAACATGGTTCTGATTCTGAATGGATGACCCAAATATTTTTGCTCGCTGACTTCCCATGTGTTGTGACATAAATAATGGTAAATTCCAAATCATCTATGTAAATGAAAGGTTTAACTCAATAATCATGAAAATTTTTGGAATTTTGCCATCAGTTGTACTTGTCTGAATGTTGTAGCTTGCAGATTTTATGAACCAACTTTGTTTTCACTTCTTTGAAGATAATCTATTGCACCATTAGATTGTAAGAATTTTGTTATCATGTATAAAACAGTTTTTAACTTGTCAATTGTTTATATAATCCGTGATTGCTCATTAAAATAGTGAAAAGTCCTTTTGGTTTATTGTAGTAAATCTTCAGTTTTTGCTCAAATGTTGGAGACATCAAGTTTTTGTTCATCCATAGAGAAAATTTGGAATACAGAGATTTCCTTACATGCAACAGCAACTTGCTGCAAAGTGAAAGAAATATGCCAAGTCAAAGATTTATAATATATTACTAAAGTAATCCACTTCTGTTGCTAAATTTCCCTTTCTTTTCACTTAACCTGGCACACAAGTTTGTGACCATTGAAGCCAAATGCAACTTCAGAACAAATAAATGAAATGAATGAAAAATAGTTGTAGCTTAAACGGCATTTGTCAGAGTTCTTGTGTACCATTCTTGATTCTTTCATTCCATACATCTCTGTGGGGAAGTGCCAATATACTATTATCAGAAAATCTTGCGATCAAGCAATTAAATAACTTTTCATATAACTTTAAAGTTGCCACTGTAATTAATGAATAATGTAGTTTGTTTAATACTATATCATGCGTACTAAATAAAACATGTTTTATCACACAATCACTAATTATTTATGTTGGAAATCTTCTACGATAAAATAAATTAACTAATGAAATTACGGATTTTAAATTAAGATGAAGCTTAAAAAGTTTAGGATGATAGAGAAAACCAATTTCAAATTTGAAGCAATCGTCTTGGAATCAATGTTTTTCTATCTAACTTTGACTCTTAAGTGAATTTCCTAATATCTATGAGCAATCCTTATCGATTTTCGAACTTAACGTCAACATCTACCCAATTGAAATTACTATAAGAATGGAAAGTTGCCATTCCTCTCGTTCACAATTTCATTAATCTTCTCCAACCTTAAAAAAAGAGTTAAAACTGAATTTTCATTCTGGCTTTAAAGGACATGGATGTTTTTTTTATACGTAAAAACTCCCAATGACAACAACAATAATGGTAATACAATATTAAATCTTTATTCTATCTTAACAATATCCTAAAATTTCAAACATAACAATAATATCTAAAGTAACTAACTCAAATTAAAATTATATATTCCCTACATATATTTAATATCCACTATCCTAATGATTCACTATGTTTATTACTACCTAATTTAATCATGAATGCCGCAATCCGTTGACTTCAATTTCCTTTACAAATGTACCCACCAAAAAAATTCATTACAAAGGTCCAAATTGATCGATGTTGGTAATTATTTTGGGAATCCAAACCCCGCACATTATGGAAAAAGAAAAGTAAATGAATAGAAGTTTCTTTACTTGTAAAAGTAAATATAGATGATTTCTAAAGCAGTGTGTGAACCACCAGGAATTATGAGAGTGCATTTGTGAAACTTGATCATTACTTAATTCACTTTAATCTTTCTAATGGGAAACCAAATTCATTCGAAGTTCAACCACTACAAACTGATGAAACCTTCCCAATACATAAAACATGAAGGGTATTTGCATGTGAAATACATAAACTCTGAGACAAAATGTGTCTTGTTAGATAAACAAAATGGTTAGGGTGGTCCATGATTAGGTGAGTTGAGGGAAAAAGCCAATTCAGAAACCAAATTTTCCGCAAGGTTTCATCAATGATTTGTTTGTTTTCCCATGAAACTGTCATCTTAGTTGTCATACATTTGCAATTAGAGACAAAATGTTAGTTAAATGTATGAGGAAATATTACTCAAACAAAAACCAGTGCTTATCTGAATCAACAACCAAAGGAAAAAGGTTCCATATTTAGGAATTGGGAGGAATCACAGAAGAAAACACTAAAGATGGATTCCCATTGTTATGTCTCCAAGCAAGAGACCCTTTATCTGCATGGCCATGGCATTCAAAAGATCCATGATCTGTTACAATCTTATGTAAATTTCTCATACTAATAATTAATCTTTATCTTCATATAGCTTAATCAACTTCATTGATTACCATGAGATTTAGTAATTAGCCTTTTATTAATTCTGAATTTCTTTGTCTGATCACAGCAAACAATGATTATGATAATAAAATAAACCAGGATGATTTCATGACATGATGATGATGATGATAGCACATGAACAAATCACTTCTTGCTCTTCTTAACCTTCCCAACGCGTAAAAATGAACCCAAACTGAAGAGATTTGCACTTCCCTTTGAAACACAAGGAGTTGGTACATTCAAGACAGGATTAATCCTAAGGCCATTGGGATAATACCCTCCAAAACCCTTACCTGAAGGAGATTTTTGCATAGGATACATATTTAAGGCAGAAGAATATGAACATGATGATGATGATTTAGCTGCTGATTGATGCTTGTTTGAACTCACTCTTTTTGGATTTGGCACTGAACCTGTTGAGTTGCTTCTTGACAAAAGAGGTATAGAGCATACCAAGCTCTTCTTTGTGTCACGATTGAGACTCTTGCTTCTATTGAATCCCCAAAAGGACTTGGAATGAGGCTTCTTCTCATGATCAGGAGTCACATCTAGGAGTTCTCTAATGGTGTCTTTCTTCACTTTGTCAACACTTGAGGCACATGGACGAGGAGGGAGTTTTGTGTGAGGGTGTTCCACATGGTGAGTGAGTTTTCTAGCTGTGGTCTTGTCTTGCATCTGAATTGGAAGGATCACCCCATTAGAGAAAAGTTCATCTGCTGAAGATGACTCAAACTCAAGGCTGGCGGTGCTAGTGCTGAACTCAAAATCAGAATTTGAGTCATGCAACAATGTGTCTCTCCAAGAAACATCTTGTTTCATTGGTAAAACTTGTAGCTCAGAGAGATCATGGGAGAAAGAGAGACGGGGTGGACTTGTTTCTGAACACATCACTACTGATTCCTTGGCAGCAGAAAAACAATATGGCTTTAAGGGCTGAAAAAAAGATGTTGCTTTTGATTCAGAAGTTCAGAAGACAAAGAAACAGAAAGAACCCTTTTGATAGTCTTTCAGATATAGAGGGATACAAAAAGAAAGGGAGAATCTTCAACATTTATTCAAGTTTCATGGAGTGGAAAGATTGTGTGTAAGTTGGAAAATCAGAGAAGATTTTGTCTATTACTGTTGGAGAGTAGAAACAAAGGAGCAAGACAAATCTGTGACAAATTGGAATTGTAAAGATGTTTCACTCTATAAAATGAGAAAAGATGATGCTTGATTAGAGGAAAGTGACTCCAATCACAATGTAATTCTGCAGAATTGAAGGAATAATGTTTGGAGTCATTGTCTATAAAACAGCCAACCTACAAGACTTGCTATGTAAGATAGAGACTTTGAGGGTTTTAATCCTAACCACTGATTAAGCCTTTTATATAATAAGATATTATATAATAAGATAGAGGGACATTGTCTCATCTCTAATTTAAACAACCCTGGTATAAGAAACCAATCAGAAAGAAAGGTACTGCCTAATACATATTCAGATCAATATTATATTAATCTTTCTGTCATATTTTGTTTCTTAAATACATGGATGATTTCTTAACTACATTATCATTAGAAAAGTACACTTTTGTTCATAACCATGTTATATGACAACATTAAGAAGGAATTAAATGATCAAATGATTTGGGCAGATTGGACTGCAAACTTTTTTGTTAGATTATACTGTTACGATTTTACTATACTGTATGGTGATTCGTAGTTTCCACACAGTTCTGTTCTTTTTGTCATTCTTGAATCACTTAGAAACTTCTAAACCAAGTTTTTCAGATAACAGTCTAACCAACATTTAGATTTACATGTTTTGGAATTATTTTATAAGGTATTTCATTTTTATAAAGTATTTGAAATATTTTATTGGATATTTTTTTAAAATTGAAATTTTAAATTTTTTGGAGCAATTAAATTATTTTAAATGTTGAAGTGAAAAATTGATTTTTTTTATGTTTTTCTTTCAGAAATTGATGGTTCTTCACTTTGATTCAGCCCTGGTCGGAATATCATTAACTCGATATTAATCATAGTGTCTCCAATTGGATCAAGATTGAAATGTAATCAACTCAGCATTATTTTTTTTTAATGATATGGAGGTATATCTATTTCATGTTAAAATTGGTTTAGAATATTTTTCTATCATTATGACCAAAGTCATTATTTGTCAATATAGATATTATTTTCAGTAAGTTAGGTAGACTTTTATATTTGTCGACATTAATAATGTTTTTCAGTAATGTCAAACATGATTGTTTTAGAAATATTAACATAATTATTTTTTTGTTGATATACTAATTAGTACTTTTTGTCAATACTAACGAGGTTATTTCTTCAATTAATATAATTTAGAATTTTTTTAATCTTGATAGAATTTACTTTTTAAATTAATTTATTTATATATTGATGTCGGTTAGGATCGATAAATATTTATTAATATTATTTATTAAGAATTTTTTAACTTGATGTTTGTCCAAATGTTTTTCTGTATCTGATGACTTTTGTATTTGGTGCTAATTAAAATCCTTTACTCAAATAAAAATATTTAAAATTTAAATTATTTTATCTAAACAAAATATTTAAAAGATTTAACAAACTAAAATGAAAGCAATTAATGTATTTGAATTCCTATCTAAACACAATATCATAATAATAATAATAATAATTATTATTATTACAAAACATTTTTTTCTTCTACATAGTACCCATGATCACTTAATTTCGGTATGCACAAGTTGCACGTCGTGATATATTAGTTTAAATATTAAGAAATATTTTTTAAAGTATGGTAAAAAAAATTAAAAAATTGGGCTTAAATCTCTATCTTTATCTATTTTGAACTCAATTATTTATATGTTTGTCAAAAGTTAAAACACGTGTCATATGATATATTGAAGAATTATATATATTATACTAACAAAACAAAATATCATAAATAAAAGAACTTGTCAATTTTATAATACAAAATAAATTGGGAGACCAAATAAAAGTTTAAAAATATTTAATAAATTATTTAAAACAATCAATATAAAGTAGAGAGAAATACAAATAAATATTTTTTTTTCAAGAACTTAAGTCAAAATTTTATAAATTATTGAATACCCTATTTAAAAAATTATTAGGTACTCAAAATAAATATAGTCATGATTTGAAACCTATTTTTCTTGTTTTTATTTTTATTTTACATGCATAATTTATTATATTCATCAATTATTTTTAAGTTATGTGTTCTTTCTTTTAAGTCACTTATTTTTCTAAATTATTTTATCTCATAATGTGATCTATTCTTTTATTTCACATCACATTTATAACATCTGTCATTTTCTTTCTGGTATTTGTTTCTTATTCTTTGCGTTTTAAAAAACTTCATTCAAAAAGAGTGTGTAGATCCTTTTCTATATATACAGTGGTTAAAAGAAACGTGTTAACTTTTTGTGATATTTAATTATTTCGAGTGTGTTTTAATCTTTTTACTGAAAATCGGTATTGAAGACTAGGTTCATATTTTTCTATCCAACAATGTTTGACCGACATCTCTTATTTTTTTTTATCAGCAAAAACACATCATTTTATTACGTAAGAAATTAGGACAAAGTAAAAAAAAAATCAAAGAAAATAAACCAGAAAAAATACGATTAATGATGTGATTAAAAAGAAAAAGGAAAAATTAATTGTAATAAGTACGTAAGAAAATGAGAAACTAAAACCCAACAACACAATCCTAATTTTTATCCTCTTGCATCCTATCATCAATTTTAAGGCAACAATTATTATTGTTAAATCTAAAAGTAAAGAATCTGCTGGATTTGTTGAAACATGATCAAGTTAGAGTTCCAAGGAAATAAACAAATACAATTAATTAATTAATTAATTAATCAATCAATTAATTAATAAACTTTCCTTAGTTCAAAATCTTTGAAATCTTCTATAACTAGGAAAGAGATGCAATGAAAGAACTTCCCATCTGCCAACAAAATCTGAAATATTCAACAAATAGGTGAGGAAGGTTAGTGCTAAAAAAATGTTAAACTTAACCACTCTTCTTTTTTCTTCATTAGGTACCATTCTTACTGTCTTCACAAATTTAACATGATGATGAACTCCATAGCACCTTATTACCATGCTAAGTGTTAATACCACCTAACTATAAAAATTAAATTAATAGGTATAGGAGAAAAGCTAAAATGCATCTACAATCTTCCCATGTTCTGAAAAAATGTCACATTGAAGTGTAGTTTGAAAACTGACTCCACAATAAATAATGAACATTAAAGAGTAAGTTTATGTGACATGCTATCTATCCACTTTTACAGGGTGAATTGGGTTGATAAATGAATGACAGAGACTTTTCCATTGTTTTTAGCCTAAAGATTAAAAGGCCGGCTCTTTACAGTACTAATGTGATGCTTGGAAAAGATCCATACCTTACTTCTATCAATGGCAAAATGTACTATAAGTCCCCAAAATGTCACATAAACGGATAGTAGTTTTCATTGGACTGTAGAATTATTATGCAAACAAAATGGTATCTTAAAAATGTAACGGTGTTAAGTATTTTAGTATAAATTTAAGTTTCATATTAAATAAATAAAAAAATTGAACAATATCTATGATAACTTACAAATATAATATTTTAAGGTTTTGAATTTAAGATGGTGTTATTTTTTTGTATAGATATAGTTTTTATCTTATTTTTGTTTGATCTCTTTGATGTTTCTTCTCTTGATTTACTCAGCAAGTAGTATCAGAACTGATGGTTTCAGGCAAGCGTGGTGTTTCTTCTCTTGATTTACCTAGCAAGTGATATCAGAACTGTCGTTTTGTGAGTGAGGTATTCATATTTATTTGAAAAAACTTTTACTGAAAAAAAATCCGTAAACCTAATATCTTAAAGTATTAAGTTAAAACAGGTGTAGTTTATTTTTTTATGTAGATCTAACTCTTGTCATATTCTTATTTGATCTTTTTAATGTTTCTTTCCTTGATTTATTTAGCATAAGTTGCATTTTGTATAAGTTATTGAATGGTATTATAGTTTATTAAGTTAACTTTTTTTTTTTGTTGGATAAACTTCTTAGGTAAAAAAGTATAGATTTTTATAAAAATTGCATTTTGTAGACGTTCTTGAAAGGTATTATAGTTTATCTAAGTTAACTTTTTTTTGTTGATAAATTTCTTAGGTGAAAAAGTATAGATTTTTGAGGCATTGATGGGCATATACTTATATGGCATGGGTTGTGGGGGTGACCTATGAGGATGGACCCCAAGTCTCCACCACATAACTACTATTTTCTTGATTTCACCAAGACAAATATCCCATTTTTGTCAACTTGCCATGTGAGCAATCTCCCAAATTGGAAAAATGAATAAGCTCATAACCATGATGACAAAATAGTCCTTGAACCCTTATTTGGAATGCTGAATACTAGCCACAACATGGGACCCTACCCTAACCACTATTTGAAGGACCCCCAAAGCATCTCTGGATCAAGAACTGGCATCACCAGAAACAGTTGTTTGGTGCAAGAAAAGATGGAATGGATGTAACCAAAAGTATAATATGAACTAAAAATGCCATGCACTTTAGACTCAGACTCAGACCTATTCTCATCATGGTTGATGAAACCATATTCAGACTTGGCTGTTATTGCTTTATTGGACCCAAAATCACAAACACAAGAAAATGGAACATGGGCATGGCAAATAGATCATTCGGGTAGAATAATAATTCGTTTATCTAGGTGCTGCTGCTGGTGTTGCACGTTATCATGCCTTGTCATGTGTGAAGAAAATAGCTTCTCATTGGGAGAAAAAAACAAGTATTCAGGACACTGTTTCGTCAATTCCATGATAATCATTAGTCACAGAAAATTGAAAATCTCCAAAATCCAAACTATTCATGCTCCACTCAAATAATTGGATTTTTTTTTTTCATATTCAATCACCAAGTGGGTGAAATAAATTTAGAGATGAATTTGGATCCTTTAATTATTAAAATTGAGTTTTATAGATAGAAAAAATTATACAATTTTAGAAAAATGAGAATTCGTTCAAATTAGCCGACCAATTTTTATGTGATGAATCTTTGGTATTTAGACAATGCTAGCCCAAGAAAAAAAAAATGACCAAAAAAGGAAATTTTGCGATTTCAAGAAAAATAAAATATATGCAAAACCTAAAGTGTAAGTTGTTTTCCTCGCCGGTTATGAGTTAAAGATATTTGGTTACATTTTTACTGTGAAGTTCCAAATTTTTTAAACAAAATTCAGGTATAGATTTAAATCTTTTATGAGTTTTTTTTTTTAAATATTTAACAATAAAAATTATATTAATGGGCACCAGACCTTTTTTTTAAAGAGTGTCAAAATTTGATGGTGCAAGACTTTTTACAACTTTAAAGAGTCTTGTTAAAAATATAGAAATGTCATTAAATTATTTTATAGAGTCAAATTTTGTGTATTTGTAATAATATATATAAATATTACATTGCTTTAATAATTTCACTCATTCTTGAAATCTTTATACTGTTTGATTCTTCTTTTCCCGTTGTTACTATAATTTCCTTCTCCCATGTTAGATTAATGTCTCTCTTTTTGTTGAAAGTGGCAAAGACGAATTCAATACTCAATTGTTTGGGTGAATTCATACTGTGCATCGGCAAAAGGACCATGAAGATAAAAGTTACAGACCTTGTTATAGGTAAAGTTAGTCTGGCTTTCTAAATAAATATGTAATTCATGTATTAAATGGTAAATTAGTAAGATGAAACTCGGAATCTGATTGGAAAATAATAGTACAATATACTACAAGTCTTGCTTTATAATTGGAAATTTACTACAGTATTACTTTTTATCCTTTTTGTTGTGATTTTTAAACAATTTAAGAAAAAATATTTTACGTCCATTTAAATTTTTAGCTCAAAAACTTGTAATTAGAAATTATATTTTTTAAAGAAAGCATAATTAAAATTTAAGAAAAACAAGAAATATAGTTTTAAGAAAACAAATAGGGTCGGATCGGAGGGAATGAATATAAAGATTTGAATCCGAATCTGACTGCTACAAACTGTACGGACGTGGAATGTTAACCTGGTATAAGCGATAATCTGTATTAACCCATCTTAATATTTTTCTGACAAATTTATCGAATTTTCATCAGATTGCGAGTTTAAGCGAACCCTGCATTTCCGTAACAAAAAAGGACCACAGATATTCTCATAAAAACTGAAATTTATAAATATTCCTTTAGACGTAGTACTTAATTTTTATCCATGAATTAACTATCTTATTTCCCATCAAAAAAATTAAAACATATTTCTTTATATTCAGAAAATAAAATAAATAAAAGTGAATCATTCAAAAATAATAATTCCAATCTAATATCCCTTAATATTCGTTAGTGTGTAGTAGTATACAAAATCAAAATAAACATCCCATCCAATTAGCCAAATAATCTTAAAAAATAAAAATTGGCTGTTATTTCTTTCTGCTTCAAATAACAATCGGTTAACTCAGTTACATACTCTCTTTATTAATCCTAATGGCTGGTTTAGTGGGAGGGATAACGGTGAAAACGATAAAAATAAAATGAAATTGTTTTTGTGAATTAAAGTAGAAAAAATAGAAAGGTAAATTTGTTTTTTTTTTTTTTTGTAAACTTTCTAGTAATCCGAAACAATAAATAATTAAACAAATTGAAAATAATATTGAATCGCAAAGATGTTCTTGATACTTTTCAAAAACGTCCCAAAATTTATGTATGTTTCTGAGTAATGCTGAAATAGAAAATCTAAAGTCTACAGCTGAGAATATAGGACACGAACCACATTTAAATAATGAGGAACAAGATAATTTAGCTACAAATAATAATCAACTGTTCTTGCTACAGTAGAACAAGCAAAAAAATAAAGCTTTTAAAGATTTAAACTTTTATTTGAGATCATTAAACTGTGTGAAGTTGAAAAGTGAGGGGGGAGTGGGCGAATAGAAGGTATCATTAAACTGAAAAATACAAATGAGAGACAAATTGGCATAATTTCCTTTTATCATTGCATCAAGCGGAAGCCGTCACAATTCTTAGGTTACTTTATAATGGTTATGACAGGACGTTTCAAAAGTGAAGGAACTAATGAAGAATTCATAATGCGATAAATAACAGTTCCTATGATAACTGATACAAATCTGTATGTGCATTTTAACATAATAGGGAGCAGTAACCAGTGGTAGGATCATCTTCACATGTTTGATATGAATATAAATGACCATGCATGCAGCAAAGCAATGCAAACTTAGAAAGGTGTTGCCCAAAAACGAAAAAGATTTCTTTTTACAAACCCGGCCGGGACATTCCTTATGGCCACAGCTGAATTAATGGTAAAAATAAAACCTATATGTATAAAGGGGAAAGCCTGGTGTATAAACAATGATGGCATAAATAACTCTCATCGAAGATCAATGACATCGAATTTTAAATCAGGGTTCATGTATACATCTGTACATGTCTTGTAAATAGGACCACCGTCTGGAGGCGGACTGTGTGGATGAAAGCCACGCTGATCACATTGTTTAATCACAGACATTCCACCAGGGCTGGTCAACCGAAAAATGCCATGATTTCTGTGCATTCAAATTGAAAAAAGTATTAAAACATGTAGGGAAAATATCTTAATGACAGCTAATAACACATTCATATTCAGAGACCAAAAAATTCAAATAATGGTGAAACAATGCCCGAAATTCGATAACTTGCGAAAATATGATAATTTATCTCCAGTTTTGTGGGGTAAAGGGGTGGTGAATATGCTGATGTAGGAATGTGCCAAAGAAGAGGGAAGCAACTATATTCTTTTCAAGCACTTTTTTCTTGGCAAATATTTTACTCTGTTTTGAAACATGGATTATTAATTATTTTTAGGAACGATCATAGAATTCGAGTTCTGATTAATATTTCCACATGTTACATTATTCAAAAAAATGCCTTTGCCTCCTTTCCAGGTTCTATTATGTCTTTGGGTTCCTAAATTTATAAGGTCACGCTTCTAAATAGCAAACTTGCGATCATTTTTAGAATTTGACCAAAGCATCAATTCTGTTACTGAGATGTTTTTTTCTATCATCCAATTCATCAAAACACGTCTGAGATGTGATCTTACCTTGTACTATCTTTTGGCGCCATGACTATTGCGACAGACTCTGGTAGCATAATCTAAAGAAACAAGAATTTACACAAGTGAATAAAAGTATAAATAAATGCAGGATGCGCGTTTGACAGGATGACCCCATTTTTGACAGAAACAGTAGAAGAAAGAAACATTGTCATATGTACGAGATTGATTAGAAGTAACATTTTGCATATATATTTTAACTTCTCTACATGAATTTTAAATATGATCGGTTAATGAAATTAAAAACAAGCACAGCAAGTAGAAATCCAAAGACAAAGCAAGGAATGTCTATGGAGATTAATTAAAGATGAACTCACCTGATAGGAGTAGTGGGTGTGCAGATCAATTGACGACATGAAACAAGATTGTGTAGGATGTGTCTGGCAATTCAGAATAATATAATTCAGTGTTACAACAATAGAAGAATAATAAAGTAAAAATATAAGAAATGCGGATAAGCATTGTATTTCTTCAATACACCTGATGAAAATGCGCTTACAAAATGACAAACAATCATCCACAACCTGAACTAGTTTCTACCAAACACAGTTAGAAACTCACATGGATCCACCCAAGGGGAAAAAGAGATCGTTTATCCTGGGCTTCAAATATTTCCTCTTCATTTGTAGTCTGACACTGCTCAGGAAGAACAAAGATAAATGTAATGTTTACAGAATAATAGTAATGCATATTCCCCAAAATATTTATGGTCAAAGAAAATCTTACAGAATCTGATGTTGACTCTTGCTTTGGGATTATAAGGGCAGTAATATAAAATTTTCTGTTTTTCTGCAGATAAGGTGTTTTACAAAATTCCAATCAATATCCTATAGTTGAGCATAAAATAAAATATTGAAGGCTAGAGAGACTAAGCCATTAGAGCGCAACTACACTTTGGAAAATTTTACAAACTAGTAAATATAAATACCATGCATATGTCAGCTTGATCCATAATGAATAGACAAGTAAAACGAAAAGTGTTATTGTATTTGCACAAGAACATAACCATACAATATATAGTCATATATATACACACATATGGTTGCAAGGATTAGAGCAATCAGTTAAATACTGTTTCTGAGTCAGTTAATCCAGAATTCAATTCTGGGATTCCAAGACCCTCTTGGATCTATCTCTGCATGTAGCTTTAGGTTAAGACAAACGAAAAAAAAAATGAGCAGCACTTACAAGCAAACCGGCAAGGACACCACAAGTCTCTAAATTCCTTTTTGTATTTGACTTGGCAAGCCTCATAAAACTCTCCATCAAAGAAGTTGACTGAAATAGAAACAATTATTAGAAAGTGGAAATGACATCAAACTTCATTCAATGATAAATAATTTAGAAATTGTACGTATACTTGAAGAAACTAAATACTCAACACAAACATAACTATGCCTCCCCCAAGAAACACCAACCTAAAATTAATACACAGAAAATAGATAAGAAAATGTTATTGACTCACAATGTGCAGTTGCAGAGGAGCCTCCGCCTGAACACAACTATCCGTTGATGAAATCTCTGCCTTGCATCCTGCCTCATGAATACAAGGTGACACTGCAGGGACCAAATCTTGTACCTCAGCAAGTACAGGTGGAGGAGTAGGCTGCCTGATAACCTCTATTTCAGGAGTGGTTTCTGTTGTTTCAAAAGAAATAAGAGAAGGAGGTTCCTGATCATGCTGAAGTTGAGGCTGGGGCTGGGGCTGGCAGTCCTCACTTTGGGTAAGAAGTGAATCTAAATCTGACTTATAGTTTTCTGCAATGCTATTATCTTTCTTACTCACAGATTCATGTTCCGAGGAATGTTGTAGGCTGTATGTTCGAAAAGTAGGAAGGACATAATCACATAAATACTATAAATATAAATAGATAAACCAGTTCCAGAAGCATCATGGACAACAATCTTGGTTTTTAAAATATTGAACTCTACGAACCAACGAATCCATTTAAAAAAAACGACTTCAAATATAGTTCCATCATTTTAAAAAAGGTTACCATTGACATACAAATAACTTTTTTCTTATAATAACTTGGAAAGCCAACAATAAAGAAAAACACTATAGAAACATTAAATAAGAAATAACCTTGGTAATTCAACAGGTGACAGATCAATGTTGCTTGGATACCTGATCTACATCCACATCCAGACAGAAAAGTCAGGATAATCATCAAATAGAATAGAATTAAAACATAGAGATCCAAAACAACATACCCCTTTACCAGTGGAAGGAGGTCTCCACTGCCCCTTTAACCCATTGGGACCAAGGATAGAATGTCTAGAGAGAGTTTCCTTCGTTGGAAGTGGAAGAGTTATTGATCTACAAAAGGTCAGCAAAAATGTAGGGGACCTCTTATTTTCCAAAAAAATAAAAAGCAGGATAAGTAATCTGTGAACTAATTTAAAAAGGCAACATAGACTAAAACTTTTATTTCAAGCAGTGCTACTAGATCAAACATAATAAAGCTTTTTTCTAAACCAAAACTACCATCAAACCTTGCCGTATCCGGTTGCTAGTTCTTGAAGATATAAATGTACTTCCATTTCCTTATTATTAACATTTACACAATCATCTGGTATATGATCTTTTTTAATTTATTTACATATTTTAAATTCTCTTTCTTAACTTTTTAAAGTTTTGGACTAACATAACTTCTTTCAAGGTTTTCAATGAAATTCAGAAACAGGAAATCATATCCAGCAACATCTTAAAATTTCGTAATGTATCTGTAATACAACCCAAATACTCTTCTCAGTTTGCAACAAAGATAAATTGTCTTTCAACCAGCAGCTGGTTATAAGCCAGGAAAAGGAATGTTATAACTGTTTAATCCCTGCTCATTTAACTGGGTCAAATTTTACATTAAAAAGTAACAAAGTAATGTAAAAGAAACAAGTAAGCCTAAATTACTTGCATAATAAAAATTTAGATAAATAGATAGTCCAACTACAGACATTGAACAAAGAAGACCATCTAGCACTTGACTTTCAAACAAGTTTTTCTCATAATACTAGAAAGCAACCAAAACATGAAGGAAGGCTTCCCTTCACATTACTTTATTCCTGTCAAAAAAGAAGCTGACATGTATATGCAATACCTGTCACAGTATTACCACCACCACTAAGAAGTCAATTATATATTAATTTTTACTCCAATACTTACAGTCTTCGTACATGCTCTTCCACAGGCCTGACATAAGAGAATTGTTGGGTCCTAGATCCTTGGTAAAGAGGCTCCCCAGTAATAGTAGGTCTGGCTGCCTGGTCAAATATACAATAATGTATGGATGCTAAACTTCTTTTCAGAAGGGGCAGAAAAAACATAAAAGATTCTATTTTAGGGAAACATTATAACTAATCAATGACAAACCTTCGAATGAGTGAATTCTCATGCAACAAATTTTACCTTTATTTGGCCATAACTAGCTGATGTTTGCTTTTTCATGGGAGAAAAATCCAGTGAATTGTTTGAATTAAAATTTCCATGCCTATTTTGCTGGTATGAGAGATTGTTGTTAAGCTCATTGATCTTCTGTTGGACCACTGGTTTCAATTTCTCCAGTTCATTCAAAGAAATTAACAATTTCTATGGCAAAAAATTGAAATCAGATTAAACTCAGGATTTTATAGCAACAAATTTCATTTGGACAAGAGTATCAACAATTAACCTTTTTCAATGATTCTTTCTGCCTTTGTGAAGCTGATCTATAATCTCGATGACGTGGTATTGTCTCTGACACCAAACTAAAACCAAACAAAACAAAAGGAAGGACCCCTCAACGCAATTCAATGACAAAGTAACAAATACAATAAAGTCCAGATATTTTAAACAGTTCAACTAACGGAAGAAATACTACATACCAAATATTTGATATAAATGCTTTACCTAGAAAATCTTAAAAGCATGACATATAGGTCAATAATATTCTTCTCAGCGCGGAAGATATCAGCCTGCAAAGTTAAAACCATAGTTTGAGCTTGCAGGTAATGCAGTGCAACTAAACAGTCAAGAACACATCATGAACACACAAATAAATAAAAAATAAAGTATGACCGCAAATTCCAGGATGGAAAAAAATATATTAGCACAAACAACTACCAGTAAAAGCACAGAATATGCTGAGACAGAAAAAATTAATCACCGGCAACAATAGTGCAAGGAAGAGGTAAAGTTAAAACCAGACAGTTGCATTCATGCACGTCACTTTTCATATCACTCTACCATTATCGCATTTACTATCCCGTAGCACTAAATTCTAACGAAATTTGATGAACAAACCTAATATTCCCACATTACACATTCAAATGAAACAATGCATTTCATGATTAGACAATGAACTATCTTAAAAGAATTTGAAATATTTTGTAGAATCTAAAGTTTTTTGTGCAAGTCCTAGTGAAGTTCAATTATTGTCCATACAAAACTGGTACAGTCTAGAATATAGTAATTTTGCCAGCTTTATGTGCAATTAGTAGAGTCAAATTATCGTTAATACGAATCAAGGGAATAAACCCATGTTCTATGGTGTACATATAAATGATACTCTCACGAGTAGGAGACGACTAAAAATACCCCCCTTTTAATCCCTTTTAATCCCTGTCATTATTCTGATGCATTTAATCTCTTTCATAGGAACTTCTAAAATATTACAACTTCTACACAAAATCCCAAACGAACAAAAGTGCTTCTCTTTTTTATTTACTATAAAAATCACCACCTCTATCCGACAAAACATCACATTCAGTAACATAAATTGCACTTTTCAGTAAACCTATTATCCTCTCTTTCCGATCAGCGAACAACAAAATCTATGAATTGAAACGAAAGCACATATTTACGAAAAAAAATGTTATATATTTCTTAGAAAACAAAAAACAAGCTCTAAACTAGACGCTGTCTATCTACACCTAGGGTTTTTCGTCCCAATTTCCGGACGCGACATTGAAATAGCAGGAAGACGAAGAAAAGAACCTGTCGGAGGATGTTATCGGCGATGCGGTAGTAGAACCGGAGAGCGATTCGGTTATCGACATCGAGTTTCTGAGCACTGGCAGCGATGTTGATCCTGTCCGAAGAAGAGGACCTCATCGATTCCTCTTATCGTTTCACGCAACGCAGCGTTTCACCGTCGTCGTTTTCTTCCTATAAACTCAACGACGACACCGACCGACACTGCACAAAGCGAGGATGACAAAACTAACGGTGATCAATCATCGGCGGCGTAGAAATTAGATCGGGTTGAAGCTATGAGGTGAATGAATGCGAGAATTGTAATTTGGAGTTTGTTGTGAGGGTGAATATGGAAAACGTGGGTTGCTTCAGGGTCTGTTTGGCAGTTCCTTATTTTCTCCTCCTTTTCGAATTTTTAAATGTTGCACCATATAAACATTTTCCATATTTGGTGAACTGTCAATTAAATATTTAAGATAGGATTAGTGAAATAATTGTTTAATTATTTTAAACTTAAAACTAATTTTGAGTGATAAATTATTGAAGATAAGTAAATTCTTCCACTTCTTCCTCCATTATTTTCATCACTTATATATGTAAGATTAAAGTAACTTTGATCCATATTTATGATATACGTATAATTGAAATTGAATTTTATTGATATATTATAAATTTCATTTTTTCAATTAAATGGAAAATTTTAATTCCTGTTCTTTTATTTCATAAAATTTTAACGATATTATACGTTAATTTTCAAGTTACACAAAATTAATATAAATGATATGAAATTTGTCATAGTTAAATACGCAACTATAAAACATGTCAAAAAATATATCAAATATAAATTGAAATGAAAATAATATATAAATATTCGTATACCATTAAAAAAAATAAACAGTGCAAACAGTATAAATATCAATTAATATCCGACATCACCTTATAAATAATAAAATTCACATTCTCATTATCTTCCAAAACACAAAATTAATTTGTAATTATATTTCTAACATAACAAATTTTATGACAATTATATTTATAAAATGATTGAATAACTTAAAAACTAAACTTAGCCTATATAAGAAGACAACAACCCTTCAAAACATATAATTAAAATAATCGTGTGTATATATATATATAACGGGTAAAATATTAATTTAATTTAATATTGTTAACCTGAGTGGAGATGACCCTAAGGTGAGAAGTTTGTGAAAAAGGAATAATTTCTTTTGAAAATTTATTATAGTGGATGGACTTTTAAAAATAGATAATTAAAAATATGGATAAGTTGGTTAAGGAAACATAGTTTTGAAAGGGAAAGTCCTCCTGTGAAATAAGATTTTTTTTATTGAAGTAGTGTTTAAAGCACAACTTCAGTTTTAAATCCAAAGTCAAAGCATAAGTTTTATATTTTTAATGCTTCATAACTTTTTGAAAAAAAATATAAAAAAAATATGACTTTTCCTTTTAAAAACAACATATTAAATCAATTTTATAAGCACAGATTAAAGTTAAAAAAATACTAAAACATGTTTTAAATATGATATTTATTTCATATTTAAAAATTACAAAATTGTGCTTCAAATATATGATTTTAAACAGAAAAACTGTATTTTGAATATTTGTGTATTTTTTATAAATATTTTAAAATATTTTCATTGTGATATTTTTTTAAATTCCAGTTAATAAAAAGTGTATTAAGAAGCGGACTCTTAACTAGTTACTAATAAACTCTATTAATAATAACAAATTATTCAAAACTACTATCTTATAACTGTAATTCAACATTGTATTAACTCAAATCTTGTGGTATTTGCAATTAATAAACCTAATTTCCTTATCTTTATCTTCATTTTAGAAGACAAGTCAAGGTTAAATTCAATGGAATTCTTCTTTCACTTTATGTCAAATTAGCAAGTTCATATTAATTCAAACAAGTAATCTCTCCCTTTCATTAATGAGGGAATAGTAATTAACAATAGTCCACTTTTAACTGTCTTCGATTTTAAACATAGGAAAAATTATATGTAAAATTCATTATGAATGTGACTCCCTAAATTGTTATTCATAAAAACAATTAATATTAAAAAATGACTGAGACAGTAAATATATATATATATATATATATATATATATATATATATATATATATATTATTTTTTTATGTGTCATCATCCCAATTTTATTTCTTACTCTCAATTTCAAAACTGAGCCACTTCTTGAACATAGAAAAAGATAGTTGACTCTGAGAAGTTCTTATTTTCTTTGTTTTTATTGGTTTGGTTCCAAATAAGTGTGTTCTATCATTTAATTTTATTTCTAAATTCCACTTCTTTTAAGAAATATAGGGTTGAAATAGCCCAATAACATTATTTCATCCATTAGTTATGTTACCCATGCATTAACAATCCATCATGTTAGAAGTTGAAGCTTCTATGGTCATCAAAGTCAATAAATTCATTTGATTTGATCTTTCCTATAAGAAATTTTTAAAGTTTTCTCAAATTATATTTATTTTTTTCTATATTCACATATTTTAAAATCATGTTATTTATCAAACTGTCTTTTTTAAGAAATATGATAAAATCATATCATTTTCTAAAAAAATTATGTATTTTATTACATATTTACCAATTTATATATTCTGATAGTAATATTCTCCCACATAATACACGAAAAATTTTAGATGAATCCTCAAGTTAAAGATTATTCTTAAGTAATTTCTCCTCGAATACTCATGATATTACTGGAAGAAGAAAAAATTGTACATATCTTTCTTGGCTTTTAAATTATTCCGGTGCAATTTCATTTTTAAATTACTAGAATTGACATGTTTCAAAAAAAAAAATTAGAGCAAATAATAAGCTGTATTTAGCATGCACAATTTTATATAGAGGAAGTTGTGTATCACAAATTGTGGATCTATAATGGTTGAATGGTTTTGACTGCAAAATTATTATTTATATTAGCATGACTTTAATTTGTTTAATCACTTACTAATTAGGTGAAGTTGTAAATGAGAAAGAAAGTTCTTTCTTTTGAATTCTTTTGGATAGAAAAGAAAGTTATGTACATGAACCACAACTTCAACTTCGATACAAAATTAATGTTACTTAATTTTTCACTAAAGTAGTATTTTTTTTTTTCTTTTCTTAAAGAACTCATATTTTCCATTTACAATTTCACTTAATGTAAATACAAGAATTTTGAAACTAAAATCATATTCTATTTCAATGACTTTTTTATTAGCCTTTGATCAACCCAAAATCGAGTTTTACACATTTTTTGTTATATAAATAATATAATTATGAGAGGGGTTGCAGAAGGAAACATGAAGCATTGGATAGAGAGGACTCATGACCGGCCAACATAGTCAACTCCGAAATATCGCTTAACAACGTTGTCCTCATGACCTTTTTCTCTAGGTTGTGCCCCTGTTTGGGGAAGGGCGGCGCAACCTCCGACGGCGGCGGCGGCAACCACCACGATGACCCCAGTGGGCCGGGGGACTCATTGGACCTGATCTTCGACCTCCACACTCTGCAACTCGCTACCAACTTCTTCAGCAGCCTCAACCAGCTAGGTCATGGAGGCTTTGGTCCTGTCTTCAAGGTACCATACCCTTTCTCCTCTTCAAATTTCAAACCCAATTACCAAAATAAAAATTTGCACATTTAGTCATAGGTTCTTGCCATTTTAATAACAATTACATTTTCTGGTATAGTAGATTTGTGATATTAGTTCCCTGATTCCAAGTCTCAAATTACTATTTTGGTGGCTCAATCACAAGCCAATGGCTGATCAACAAATTCCAACCTATATAAAAATTAAAAATTTTAAAAATTAAATTGATGTAATTGTAATCTTAAAGTATTAAAATCTCTATTAACTATGGAAGAAGATCTCTATTAACCAAGGAACTAAAATAGTAACTAATTTGTAAAATCTCAAGAATAAAAATATGTACAAGGCAATAATTTTATCATAGTAATTTATGATTATAAAAAAAAATTCAGTTTGATTGCATTCTAATTATAGTTAAATTCTTAAAAATTATGAATTATTGTAAAAGTGTCCTTTTAGATTTTAGTCACTGGATGACCAAAGATCAGTCATGAAACAGTAGTCCTGGTTGTTGAAATTTCAGGGCTAAAATGACTCTGGTCGTCTGATAAATTTATACTCTAAAACGGCGATTTTTACTTATGTAGGAAGCAAATTAATCGGTATTATTTCAACTCAATTTCTAACTATACCCTTTTTCCAATCTTTTTGAGAAGGACGGTTTATGTAATTAATTATATTATGCATGCTTTGTGCAGGGAATGATGCCAAATGGTCAAGAAGTGGCAGTTAAGAAGCTGTCGTTGGAATCTAGACAAGGAGTTAGAGAATTCACCAATGAAGTCAAGCTATTACTCAGAATTCAGCACAAGAACTTGGTTACATTACTTGGTTGTTGTGCAGAAGGGCCTGAAAAGATGCTTGTCTATGAGTATCTACCTAACAAAAGCCTTGATCACTTTCTGTTTGGTATTGAGAAAAGATGTTTCTTCATCTATTTATTTACTTATGTTTTGTGGTTGTTTTGTGGAAAATGACTGACAAAAGTTGTAAGACATAATATTTTTTCAGATAAGAGGAAGTCTTCATCATTGGACTGGGCAAAACGATTCAGAATAGTTACTGGCGTGGCAAGAGGACTTCTCTACCTACATGAAGAGGCCCCAGAAAGGATCATACATAGGGACATCAAAGCTAGTAACATTTTGTTGGATGACAAGTTAATTCCGAAAATTTCAGACTTTGGTTTGGCAAGGCTGTTTCCTGGGGAGGACACTCACGTGCAGACATTTAAGATTTCCGGTACACAGTGAGTAGACTCTTCCCTTCTTGGTTTTTGTTATTCAGGTGTTGGTATCCTAACACTTTATATTTGATGAATGCAGTGGTTACATGGCTCCTGAATATGCATTACGAGGATATCTGTCAGTGAAGACTGATGTTTTCAGTTACGGAGTGCTGTTGTTGGAAATAGTTAGTGGGAGAAAAAACCAAGATATGCGACTTGGTCCAGAAAAAGCAGATCTCTTGAGCTATGTAAGTTTTTTGGTGATGAAATGGCATCATAGAGCATCTAACATGAAACTTTTTGTGGTGAAATGTAACATATGAAACTGGACAACAGAACATGCATTTTATGGAACCATGACATGTATATTTTAGTCCCTGTTGTTTGACTTATGTGGTCATAAATTTCAAACCATAAGCTTAAACCAATCATTGAGAAAAATAATGTGACCGTTTCATTCTCACTTGTTCATTTTCTTCATTGAATTTTGTAGGCATGGTCGCTTTATCAAGGAGGGAGGATAATGGAATTGATTGATCCAGCCCTTGGTAAATACAATGGTGATGAGGCAGCTATGTGCATTCAGCTAGGTTTGTTGTGTTGCCAAGCAAGCATAATTGAAAGACCTGACATGAATGCTGTTCATCTCATGCTCTCAAGTGATTCCTTCACTTTGCCAAGACCAGGTAAACCAGGAATTCAAGGTCGTGCAGGGCATTGGACTACAACTACATCTTCTGCTTTGACCAATACCAATCCTAGTAATACTACCAGGGCCTCAGGTGGTAGTGGTAGTTTTGTAGAGGATTATTCTAGAAATTCTATATCCACCTCTTCTTTTGATGAAGGCAGATGACCTCCATCCATATTGTATAGGGTTCAATAGAAGCTCTATTTATTGAAGGGTATTTTTTTTTGTATTACTGTAGTTATCTTAATAGAGAAATGGTTTGATGACAAAATTCAGCATAGTTGATAGATAAATGGGTTTGATTCTTGCCCATATTTTATTTGAAAGGATAAATTTCACTTCAATAATTTTTACGTATCCAAAAGATTAGAACTATTTATTCGGAGATATGCTTGGTGTAAAGAAAAGAAAAATAGTTTGGTGTATCTAATGATATACGAGGATTGAGGTCTTTTGCTTTGCTGCATGTGGGATACTCGTACACTGAGTTTTTATCTGGCTAGAGAATAATTTGATGACAAGCGTTGTTATGGAAAGGTTAAGGGCATATAACTAATTTAGGATGTAATTGTTTTATGATATGATTCTCCTATTGGAAAACATTTTTGGTTTTAGTTTAATTATCAAATGAAAAACCCTTTTTTTTCCCCCAAATATTGTTACTTTTCTTACTGGTTAGGTAATCCATAAATGAAAATGTGGAATAAAATTTGCTACGCTTACTCAAAATCTTGCTAGTAACAGTCCATTAGAATCACGGAAAATGTGTCTCTTTTATACTAAATCTTCCTTAATTTCATTTTTTATTAAAAAAAAAACTATCTAATTAATATAACTTGATAATATGATTTTTATTTTCTTTCAAAATATATTCAACTAATATTTAAAATCGTACAATCATACCCCGCTAGTCAACAGAAATGAAACAATTTATTTTGAAAAGTTATATAATCTAATCGGCATTCGCCACATTCTCATCCTTACACTAACATAATTACATTATAATGAACAAATAAAATTCACAAGTTAAAACTAAATTATATAAAGCTTATTTTTAATTTATGAATGAAAATAGAATAAATTAAACTGTTTTTCTTGCTTATTCTCCTCAATATGCATTTGTAAAGAAATATATCCAAATAAACCATCAGTAACCTTCAAGCAAAGCAAAAACAGATTCACCTCTGTTCCAGGACCAAACACCGGTTGACAAAATCTTAGAAATAAGGGAATCATTTGGATGTTATAAGAAAAGATATAAAATTCTACATTGATAAACCAGGAAACAGTATTTTCTAAAATCCCTAAAGGAAATTTGGAAATAAAACCAACTCAACAAAACCAGCATCCACCATATGCAATGCAATTCAGAAACAAATTCAAAGCCTATAAATAGAACTTAAGCCTCGGTTGTAGGATATTCAAAGACAACATCTTTGCCTGAAAACTTCCTGTATACTGCAGCAAAAGTCTCCAACTTGTATTCAGTGTTGTTTCTCTCCTTAGGGTCCAAAAACACCTATGCACACGAGAACAATTTAAGCATAAGCATTTATTTTCTGATATTATATGCTCACAGTAGCATGGTTAACTATAGATATGATTTCTCTCCTTTGGAAGTTCTTTTGGTACAGACTTTACCTTCATGATCTTGGAACCATCAATTCTATACCTAACCCGCTTTCCAACAATCTCAGCAGGCAATACAATATCCTCCAGCATTGCCTCATGGACAGCAGTGAGTGTGCGGCTGCGAGGACGCTGAACAGCAGAACCCTTCTTTGGTGGCCTCAATATCCTACGGGTGGCAATCAGGACTACATCCTGCAATGCAAGATTAAGGGTCATTAACGTATAACAAATGAAATATCACACATTTTAAAAAAGTACGCAAACTACAGATGCCTCAGAAGATAGATGATTTTCATGGCTAATTTTATTATGTCATCACAGTAACTGCACGGCAACTTACTGAACTTAAGCTTTATAGGCCACTAAAACAGTTGCATATAAAGAGAAACGCAACTACAGATCATGGAGAATTAAGAGATATTGAAAAGAAGAGAAAGTTAAAGACACAACACATGTTAAGGATAAGAAGAATAATTTCCAATCTATTGAATCCATATGTATAACAAAGGAACAAGACTCTGCCTACCTTCCCGCTAAATTTCTTCTCAAGTTCTCTCACAAGCCTGACATGGATCTTCCTGAATCCTTTCCTTAATCTGTAGGGGACATGGATAACCACAGCCTTGCGGTTCCCAGAAACATCTATCTGGCTGTAGATTATGAAAAATAATAGTCAAGAGACAAGCAAAAATCTCATTATCTTCCCACAAACAACCATTAAAACAAATTCTTACACAGCTGAATTTATGTATAAATCTTTCAGATCACTTTTCAGCTCATTGTTAGTATTTTCAAGATCAAAGAATGCCTGCAGCAACATTTTTTTAACAAAGAGTTAATCATTGCACGTGAAACTGACTATCAGCTCCAGTATATAGCAACAAAAACAGTGTAAAGAACCAAAATAAACCTGTCCAACTGATTCCTCAAATTCCGTTGGCTCAGCATCCTTGTCTTTGTGGATTTTCTTCCTTGATGTGTACATCTTGACAACTGTAGACAAACATCGGAATTAGATAAATGCTGTAGATTACGATTTATAAAATGAAAGTTTAACGATGTAAACATCTGACAACAAGCACAGCCTAAGCATCAACTAATAGATTAATTAAACCTGTATCAGATACCACACTGGTCTAAATAATAAAGAAACAAGATATTAATCCCAGTCACATCTCATCAATTTTCATCAACAAACTGCCCAGATTACAGAACAAATTCAGCACGAATAAGCCAAATACTCTCAGCATTGTGAAGATAACAACAATCTTCCATTTTTTCTCATCGGTGTCATTTACCGATTTTAAAACTTGAACATTGGTCAGAAAGTTCAATGGTATATTTCTCCCATCGTGACAATGTATCACAAAGACGAGAAGCACTCTATCTATAAACCTATAAGTAAATAAAACAATGCTAGAGGCTACAACACCTAATAGTTAAGTGTTACACAACAATTAAGACTGAGATTCATGTCACTTTTGTGAGGTTACAGATAATCAAACTCGGAGAAACCAACGATTATTATCACTGCCAGATAATGCTAAAGGAGCAACATGTTTCTGAATCTAATAAAAAGAAAAACAAGACCCCTCTTTTCTTAAAGCGAATTCCCCATTATCCGAACAAAACAAAACAAAACAAAACAGAATCATCGATCAAATTTCCATAGCAGCCATTACCCAAACGAAAAAAAATTTACACAAAACAAAAAGATGAGAACTTGTATTCCGTTCTCCGTTGATTATGGTGAAGAATTTGCAGAGTGACTCAAATTCTAAAAGGGTGTCAGAATCCTACCTCACCCCAAGAAGATGAAAGCCACCGAGTGCCGCAGCAAAAGAGTGAGTCCCTGCTCTGTTTTCGCGGCAGTGAAACCCTAACGAGAGCGATTAAATTTAGTTTATAAAGATTTAGTGAACGACTTAGATCAAGTGTTTAGTACACATGGACGGTTCCAATTCCGTGATAGAAACTGTGTATCCTGGCCGTTCGATTAACCATTTTTCTTTTTTCAATATTTTCTAATGTAAATAAAATATTTAAGTTTTTATTTCCGGCACACTTTAATTTCAGTAATATATTTGCGAATCTAGTGTACCTTTGAATTTCCTTTTGTAAAATTAGGGTAAGCAACGCAAAAGTGACACTGTTTGATTTTTTTCCTTTTTTCTTTGTAAGATACGCAGTGTGTTGAATTTGAGTGAAGTTTTTTTTTTTTTTTTTTTATAGATTACAAATTTCCTAAAGAGAGAAAATTATATATATTTTTTAAAATATTTAATATAATTATATATTTAAGATTTAAATTAAATAATACTAGTTAAACTGGAACACTTTCGTAGCTATTAATCCTTTTGATGATTTGTTTAGAAAAATATTGAAATATTTGTATATTTTGTTGCACATTATGGTGTTATGAGTGTAAAATTGATTTTAAATTGAAAAAAAGTTCAAGTAAATTTTGTATTGAATAAAAAATCATAACAAAATTTTATTATTGACTTGTTTTTAAAAATAATCAGAATTTAAATATAAATAGATTCGTCAAGCAACATATGAAATCAAGAAAAAAGGTTCAAAAATAGATATATTTTTCTCAGTCTTTTTGCAACTTTTCACTTTCTTCATCTGTTCAATCAAAGTTGGTTGCGGCTGCACTCTGAAAAAGTAATCTTCCCAACAAGGTTTGAAAAAAAGGGTTACTTTGAAATGTCCATGAGATCTTTATATATTGGCTTCCAAATGTTGTCCTAGAATCAAATTCAAGTCTTGACTCTTCAAGAGCATTTATGAAATCTTTGATAGTGTTATGGTTTTACACTCAAATTTTCAATTTTTATATTATGGGCTTGTGAATATCAACTCCCTTTCAACTAAAGAACTCATCAGAAAAATGCACTCATCACACTATTCACTTGAGAGAAGTTAAATCTGAAAAAGAAACATATCCAGATGTAACATGAATTATGAAACATTTACATTTACATTGGTAGCTTGTTATTCAACAGTTGTTTATCTATCTAATAACAAGCAGTACATATAAAACATAGTTTGTGAGTGGTTCTGAAAGAGTGCTCTAAAATCTAAATCCTCATCTTTGTATGTTCCTAAATTGCCATAATTCATCATTACTCCTTGTGCTACATTCAGATTCCATATTTAGCCAGTTGGTTTCTGATATTTGGCAACCAATCACTGGGAGTTTCATGTTCTCAGCATCCATTGTGGCTGTCAGGTTGAATGAATCCATGTCATAGGCATTGTTATCTATGTTGTAACCATCATATGAACAAATGTCAAAATCACAGTTATCTAAGGCCTGAAATTGATTTGTAGCGCACCCTAAAGGCTGAGTCATATTTTGGATATTTACTGATTCTGAATTGGAAATGCTTGAACCATTGTTGTGTTCCGAGTCTGAGTTCTGCTCATTCTGATTCAAATGACTGAGACCTCCCTGGCAAGTGATTTGTGTTTTTGGTGCTGCCCCTATCCCAAATGATGAATAATGAAAACCACCATCAAAAGGTATAGGAATTTCTTGGTCTTGGAGTGACATGGCTGAAGGAGATGATTCTTGTGCTTTGTGAAGACATCTTGTCATTTGTAGACCCTTGACAAATTCTAGAAATTCTGTTGTTCTCTGTGTCTCAAATTTCACATATCTTGCATGTTTCTGAATCCTTGTTCTCCAATAGTTCTTTATTTCATTGTCTGTTCTGCCTGGCAGCTGTTGTGCAATTTTTGACCACCTTCAACAATCACAAAAGTGGAAATAAGAATCCTAAGAAAGGATATTATTCTGAAATTGACTAGCACATGGATAGTGGCCCCTTTTGCTTCTTTCTCAAGAATAAAAAGCATTTGAATAAGCACAGTTTCACAAATACAAGTAATTATGAGACATGCACCTGTTACCCCACTTTGAGTGGAGTTCAAAGATCAAAAGCTGCTCCTCTGAGGTTAAATTGCCTCGTTTAACATCTGGCTTTAGATAATTTAGCCACCTTAATCTGCAACTCTTTCCTGTTCTCCTTAATCCTTTGAGAAAATTTAGTCATCAAAAAGATAAACAAAGTAATCAGAATTAGCATGCAAATTGTTCAAAAGAATACAAAAAATACCAAATAGATAATCACCAATAAGGTTTTGTCTTTATTCTTATCTTGGATTACCTGAACATATAGCAAGCAAATTCCATCTCCCTTCTCCATGATTGGCAATGTAATTGACAAGAAGATCATCCTCTTCAACACTCCATGGCCCTCTTCTAACTTCATTATCTTCTTCACTGTAACAGATGATGCTCTTTGAAGGTGTAGACATGGCAAGTCTCATTGATCAAAACTCAAAACACCATGCATATATATGCAGAGGAGAGCTATTATGAGTATGCAAATTAGCACAGATATATAAGTTATATAAATACACATGGTTTGAATCTATTATACAGTGCAACATATTTTTTGGGGATTTTGTCAACGTGAACAATATGAACTTTGTTGCTTTTTCTGTAGACAGGAAAAAAACTACTACTGCTGTTACAAATTCCATATTGTGGCTTCCATATACTTTTCATGGTCTCTGCCCCATGAAACATTAAAAGTGGATAGGTTCATTGTTCAGCATCTTACCTCGTTTCTAGAAGAATAAAAAAATTTACAGTTTATTACTACAAAGTTATTGGTCACATACACTAATTATTCTTTGATCGTAAGACACAAAGGTTATAGGTTGAGAACTGGAACTTGGCTATGTTATTTCAGTCAAAGAACAAATTCACTTGAATCACACTCTATATAACTTAATATTTTATTCAGTAATATCACTTTTGCACATGGGAGAAGGAGTTTCATCCCTTTATTAAGGTACTTATTCGAGTCTTACTAATAAAAGTAATAGGTGTTAGAAAGAATTTTGTCTTTGTAAACATAAGTCTGCAGTTAAAAAGTGAGTTCTAAATACAGATGCTAAAGGGATCTTAGACCAAAAATAATATTTTATACTAGCATCAAGAAAGATCTCCCTTTTTCTCTTCAAGGGTAGAAAATAAAAGAGTTATATGATACAATACTTTTAGTTCTTTGACCACCAGCAATGTTCTTTTCCCCTGTACATTGTTGTGTTGTTGCAATGGATTTATGTATTTGTTGGTAAGTAACAAGTTAATCGTTAAGAATTTCTTTATGCACTTGTAAGTATTCTGGTATAGGATCGAGTGTTTGTTTGTTTTAAGGGTTGTGCATCAAGTTAACACAGGCGTGTGAAACCAAATAAATTAGGGTACAAGTATTTACTAACCACAATAACGTGATTTTGACCATTATAATCTAAAACAAAAAAGTTGCATTATGAAAATCAACTATAATTAAAGTGTAACATATTCTTCCTTTATACCATATTCTAAAGGCCTAATTTTGTAGGCACTATAATTAAGTTAAAACCAAAGATGTAATTAAGCTTATTAATTTTGTTTTTGTTGTAGAATAGCAACAAGTTAAAACCTAATATTTTATACAAACTATTCAAATTTATACTACTAAACTGGTTTTACAGATTTTGAGAATAGTTTTACTTAATGCAGACATTTTATTATTCTATCAACAATGTATTAAATCGATAAATTTATGTCATATTGTTTCCATTGTTACCTCCATGGACAGTAACAGAAGATATATAGCATAAATACTCCCCAATCAAAAATTTGATGTTAATGTTGTTGGTGGTGTAGTGTGGGCCGGCATTGAAACACTGCTACGAATCTTACAACTCACCCACATTTTTTTTTCTTGGTTGTCATTGTCGCATGATGTCTGCTTTGGTATGAGAATAGATTCAACGTGGTTCTCCTTTGTCCAAATTATAAATCTTTCATTGGGTTCTCTTCTGGATGAAAATTCAGTAGAAGAATATACAAACACTAAGAATAGTCATCTATAATGTTTTACTTTTACTATAATTTTCTTCCATATGTGGGTTGGGTAGGGTATTAAATTTGATCACCTTGTCTCAGTTAACTTGGTTCAAGAATCAACACGAGAAAAGTAAAATAACTCTATTAAATTAGATTTTGTCAATAATGCTAATAAAAAAAGCTTAGCCAATAGTGAAAGTTAAAAAAATTGCTTGCAAGCTTAGGAAAAATGCCAAATCTTCTCTACAAAGTAATTGCAATTGTTGAGTCTTCTATGATTAAGTTTTCTTAAATATAACTTGTGATCATATTCTTATTGGCACTCGAATGACTAAAGTAAAGGTTATTTAGTCTTACTAAACTTTTCATATGAAAAGAGTTGATTGAGTTCAAATAAATAGCCATCTTAAGTCAAGATGACGAGGTTATAAAAAGAAAGCTACTAGAAGGAACTCATGTATCCAAGAAACCTCCATAAAGAGCGTCCTATGTGATACCTTTTCCATACCTTATATATTTTAAACTTTGGGTTGGAAACTCAATTTTTTTTAAAACAAAATACTTATACTAACTTTATTTTAAAAAAGTTTCATGTGATTAGCGTGAATCTAGGCTTGGGATAGAACCCTTAGGTTAGAGCACAAAAGAAACAACGAACTAACAAATATAAAATACACAGATAACAATTTTCATTTTGTCAAATGTATGAATATCTAGGTGTTTAGAGTTTTCAATTAGATAGGTCATAGATATGGATGTTGAAAAGGTGAATGAGATTGGACAGCTTGAGTGACAAAGTTGTACAAGTTCTTACTTGAATTGCATTCTATAAAGTATGGGAGAACACAATTAATTTGACCCTTTATAAAAAAAAAGGGGGTCTATATTTGATGACCCATAAGGCATACCATTAAGAAGTAGCTATTGTGGTAGGATTTAGGTAACTATTTTTGCATTGTTAATAACTAGTCAGTAACCATTTTCTGTTTGTTCTATAACATATAAAACTGAAAGCCCAGCCCATTCTCCATTTTGGCTCAAGTTAATCTCCTAATTACTAATCAATTAATCTTAATTTGTTTTTCTTCTGTTCAATTTGTCTTGCAATTATGCAATTGTAATGTTGGTGATTGTGACATGAAGCAAGCATGTAATTAGCACAGTGGAATTGCCAAGTAAGCAGGCATGATCCATTTCATTAGAAGCTTGTTTGCAAAAGTCAGACCAAGAAGCAGAGGCCACATAATTGATGAGAGTGATTCAGAGTTTGAACCAGGATAATGACATTGTGGTCACAAAGATAATAATAAAATTGATGATTACTATTATTATGATATGATTAAACGGTGATCATTAATCAACTGTGGTGTTAATAATTACAAAGACTCACTGATATGACATCATTCATGACCAGCTGTGATGACAGATAGACTTCGATGAAAAACTGTTCCAATCTCCACTTTTACTTTTCTTAAGATTTGTTCAAGATTTTAACTTTTGTTTGTGTGCTTGTTGGGAGAAAACAACCAACTTATTGGAAAGAAAAATGAGCTCATCATCCATGGTTTGCACTAATATCTTAAGCCAATAAAATTTGAGTTTAGTATCATGCACAGAGGTGTAAAAAGTTTCTTATACTGTTAATGAATTAAAATGTAAGAAAATAATAAAATCAGTTTACCCTGTTATTTAATTAAAAGTGTTATATATGACAATTTATTTATTTCTTACAACAATTACCTTAAAAATCATATTTTGGGGTATTTTAAAAATTTAAAATTGATTAAAAAAATGTAAACATCAAATTTCAAATAATTTTCACAATTATATGTCTTAAAACAACTTTAAAATATAATAAAATATGTTTTTTATGGACAGGCTGATTAAATATTTTTTTAAAGAGATGCCTAATATAAAAAATATCAATCATCAATTTAATATGTTACCAAGAACGTTCATGAGTTCATGATAAAGATTAGTATTTCATAATTTACATAAAAATAATATTTTAAAATGAACTATGCTATTTATCACATTATATTTTATTGTAATAATATCGCAAAAAAATTTCTTTCTTATTGTTAATAATATGAAAGTAATTTATTTTAGTAGTGGTTGGTTCGTGAGGAATGATTGTTCTAAAATAAATTTTGAAACCTATAATAAAATTTTATATTTAATTTTTTATTTACCAGAACAATAAATTCAATATGAAAATAATTTTTTTAAAAGGATAATGATAGAAATTAGAAAAGAGAATCACCATTGTTGTTAATTCTTTATGTAGTGTTTGTCTTATTTCATTAACAAATATTAATAGTAAACACTTAAAATAGTTTGATATAAACATTCAATTGGTATAATTTTTGAAATAACAATAACAGATTGTAAAATATTTATTACAAAATAACACAAAAGATAATAAAATATTTTAATTAAAAAATATACAATTATATCTCCATTAAAGATTATAAAAAAATAAAATACTTTACAAAATAAATAGAAAATAAATAACACTAAAAAATAATTTATTATTATTATTATTTTCATAGTAAAAAAAACCCAAATAAAAATAAGAGTTTACTTTGTAAACTTGATGATAGTGCAAAAAATGTTTATGCAGTGATTATTCATAAAATTTACTAGACCTTTAGTTCATTTTAGTAATAAAAAGAATCCTTTTAACCATTTAAAAATACTTTTTATATGCAAACATATACTTTTTAACCATTTAAAAAAATACATTTTATATACAAACATAATTAAAAAAAGTTATTATAAGGCTGAAATTTTCAGTTATGCGTAAATTTCAATTATATTAATTAAACATCTATATTTTCTTTTAATTGGTTGACTTATGGATTATATATTTTTCTTTCTTAATATTTTATGTATCTATAATTTATAATTAAATTATATGTTGCCAAGTCAATCTATTATTATTTGGCATGTTTCAATTCCTCGATAATTGTATAATCTATTATGTTTATATCTTTTCTTTATTGAATTAAAATCTCATTATCTATTTAATTTGGTAAAAATTAACTTGTCTAAGATACCACTCTTCCATAGTTAAGGTGAATGTTGTAGTTGGGTTATGGTGGTTGAGGTTGTGTGATTTGACATGGTTCTAAGGAGCATTAGAGAATGATGGTGAAGGAGAAGAACTCATTTTGCATGAGAAGGAAAATGACAAATTAGAAAAGGATTTGTGAGCTACTGAAATCATCACATGGAGATGAATCTACTGAATTGTATATACTCTACCTCTTTCTTTAAATAACATGAAATATTCAATATTTTTTTTT